>Ga0208764_10002012_pt1 | contig 12895 bp, 16 predicted proteins | sample ETNtaG_18_FD_185762 | JGI IMG/M metagenome (GOLD analysis project Ga0208764, IMG submission 185762) | Marine microbial and viral communities from oxygen minimum zone, Eastern Pacific Ocean - ETNP201302SV91 (SPAdes) (version 2) | ecosystem: Environmental > Aquatic > Marine > Oceanic ... | reverse complement strand
ACCTTTTCTAGCGTCTTGTGATACCTTTCCATTTCACTTAGCACCATCATAGACAGCTCATCGTGTTCACTTTCAGAACCTTCATCAGAGGATGGCTCGCAGGTCAGTGTTCTTCCGGCCATCGTTGCATGCTTATTGATGCTCTTGATTGTTGCCACTGCGGCAGATTGACCTCGAAACTCTACATACGCACTCTCTAAACTCGTGTTTTCTTCATGAACAAGTTTTGCAGAAAGCACTGAGGATGTGCTCGATAGCGGCATAAGCTCAAAATTCAACGTGGGTACAATATTGTCCCCATCGTGACTGAAGTTAGTGTTAAACCATGTGTTGTAACGCTCGTACAGGTCACCTCGTAAGACGCCGTCACTATCAAACCCACTGTCAAACAGCAGCGAGATGGCACGCGCTATCAACCGAGACTGCTGACCCAAGCTAATTTCATTGCTAGCGTAGTACACGGCGACTTTACCAGGCAGTTGATTAACTTCAAAAATAGTCAACGTACTCCCTTTTTTTGGTGTCTCTTTTTCCGATAGGTCAACATCGCGCTCAACATGAACGATAGGCGTTCCTTTTCTAGAACGATCGTAGTGGACAATCATTGATGGCTTACTTACCAAAAAACCACCCAGACAAAGGGTGCCGCTCTCTATATCCTGCTGTTCCTCTTTTGATAGAGGTTGGTAGCTCATCATATGGATGTGGTCACCCGTATTCCGTTCTAAAAGACCTACTCAAACCTGATCATAGGCTCGATGCTTCCTTCTGCTTTCAACGATGCTGGTTGCCTAAACAGTTAGACCGTTGGGGCAGAGCCGTCATCTCCCACAGCGTAAATTCCGGCTGAACGTGCCGTATAATGCTCTAAATTAATACTCGCGTTATAGTCGCGGCATTTATTGTTGCCACAAGCGCACGAGTACGTCCTGTCACTAAGCGTCAGTTCATTGTTTTTACTGCCACAGTCCGAACACAGCTTGCTGGACGGAAACCACCTGTCAGCAATGTTAAGCATCGTGCCATACCAATCCGACTTATACGCCATTTGCCTGCGAAACTCATACATCCCTACATCCGCAATGTGCCTGGCCAACTTACCATTGGCCAGCATCCCCTTCACATTCAAATCCTCAATGGTCACTTCAGCGAAGTGCTTCACAAGGTAGGAGGTGAGTTGATGTAGGCAGTTGCGCCGAATGTCAGCAATGCGCTTATGAAGTCGAGCTATTTTAGTGGTTAACTTGCGATAACCATTAGAACCTTTGACTTTCTTCACCAACCGCCGCTGCATTCTAGCCAGTTTACGCAGGCTGTTGTGCAATGGCTTGGGCGTCGCCCAATAGCGGATATCACCGCTGCTTAACGTCGCTAACGAGTTGATGCCTAAGTCTATCCCACACCGCGCTTGGCTTTTGCTAGGTATAAAGGAGACCTCGACATCTATCGAAAACGACACAAACCATTTATCCGCCACGCGGGAAATGGTCATGGCATTAATTTTGCCGCCGTATTTTATCGGTTCAGCCATGCGCACCCACCCTAAGTTGGGTACTTTGACATATTTGCCCTTAACGACAACCTGATCGCCACCGACATAAAATGAATCGACACATTTTCCCTTTTTCTTAAACCGGGGCTTTCCCACCGGCTTACCGTTCATGGTTTTCTTTTTGAAAAAGTCTGACCATGCACGTTGTAAGTTAATAAAAGGCTGTTGTGCCGCGTATTTAGTTACCGCATACATCCACGGAAATTGCGCTTTTTTCACAGCATTAAGCTGCTTTTTAAGCATCAACCCACTTGGACGTAATGATTTATCGGTTTTATCGGAAGCTTCCCATAGGGCATATTGTTTGTTCCACGCATCCAATCCCCAATTCCACGCAAAGCGTGATACACCGCATGCTTTTTTAAAGTAAGTGCAGTGTTTGTTGTTCGGGAAAAGTTGAGTTTTGAATGCGCAGATCATGCACCCATAGTAAAGAAAAGTGTCTCGGTGTCAAGATATTATTGATTTCGCTTTGTTTTGATGTGAGCGTTTACCGTAAAGACGTGCAGAAAAGACCGTCATGAGGGTGATCACATCCTTGGTTAATTCAACCTCAAAGGTCTCCTCTTTTGATGCATCAACAACCTCAACTTCCACCGAAAACAAAGCACATAAATGAAACACCAACTCATGACCAAAGCGTAATAGCCTGTCTTTGTGTGTTAAAATCAATTTGCTCATTTCCCCTGACACAATCATGGCGAGCAATCTCTTTAAACGTGGTTTCTTGCAAGTTAACCCGCTACCTAAATCAGACAGCACCTCATCACACCCTAAATCCATCAAACGCTGGGACTGTCGCACCAAGTCGGCTTTTTGATCATGGCTTGACACTCTGGCGTAGCCTATCACTTTCTGATCAACGGCCTCACCACGTAAACGCCTAATGTCAGATAAACGGTATCGACGATGATTACCTGCGGTTCGATATGCTGGCGTTATCACATCATTCTTGTCCCAGCGACGCATTGTTACGACAGATACACCTAACAATTTTGCTGCGCGACCAATTGAAACAGTAAACTGCATACCCTACCCCTCACTTTTGATGGAGATTAGACAATGCAATGATCAGCTTTGATCAATTATTCTGCAACTAGCGATTAACCCCGTTCGACACCGTGTAAATCAAAGGCTCATCGTAATAACCATAAATGGTCTCTATACGATATCCATCCATACCTTCCGGCATGACCTCTATAGCCTCTTCTCCGTAAATAGGCGCACGCATGGTGATGGGTGGTAAATATTTATTTTGCATTGCAACACTCGCTGCTTATCTGGTAATTGATTCTTCAATAAACAATACCGAAACCATCAACACATTTCAACTAATAACCCATTCTTGGAGCGTAGTCATAATCATTGTCGTTTGATTCCATACCCACTTCGATCTTCAGGTTATCTACCTCTCGGGGAGTGAGTGCCTCAAACGTTGCATTTTTTAACACATCGCGGTCAAAAATGACATATTCTTTTGCGCCATAACGCCCCTCTACCGCATCACCAATAAAACCTATCTTTCCAACACGAGAAAAGATATCTGAGGCTGCCTTTATATCAGGTTCCCTTGTTGACGACAGTGTGGATGCTATTGTGCCATAAGCGCTGCCGTACGTTATACCCGGCTCCAGCTCGACACCGGGCTCAACGAGGGCTTTAAGTGACATCTGAGCGACAGCGTCAAATGTATCGTCGCGGCCAATGGCAAAATTCAAATCCACCTCATTCTTACACGCCATCTCCCACCATGCAGAGAACAGCTCATCTCGATCTAATGTCACATCTACGCGGTTTTCCTCATAAGCCAAATCGATGACACAATCAAACAAATACTCAACCATTTCGGAAGGTTTCATTTCACTCGGCGGAGCCGGTGAGTCAAAAAGATGCCAAGGGATAGCAGGAAGGTCGTGTTGGGAATAATGGCTATCTAACATTGCGGACTGAAGAGCAGCTCTTTCATCAAGCTCAACAGGATCGTCCCACGACGTTAAATCGCTAATGTCGACCCCCCTCAACTGAACACGATGTATTACGCCACGGGAGATTGTGAATGATGGCGGATAATCGGGCCCGACATCGTCAGCGATTTCTACCAATAGCGGATCCATCATCCATTCTTCGTATTCTTCATCCCATAGCGAAGGGTCATCATGGATGCGTTTCATTGCATCAAATTGTTCATCTCCCTCATAAGCGATAACGTCGCCTGACGTTATGCTTAAGTCAGCTTGTTTATAATTTTCATACTGCTTAAGATAATGAGACGCGGTCTCAAGCTCACCGAAATACATCCCGTAGCCATGCCGAGCAACGTTTGTACCGGCGCCAACATAACTTAAATCTGCTTTTTCTATTAATATCGGGGAGGCCGTGTAAGTCTCTATCATAATAATTTCAACGCGTAGTGCTTCTTCGTTAGAAGAATATATCATCTTTCTTGGACTTTAACGCTCTTGTCGCTTAATTCTTGGGGTCTCTAATGAATTTTCCTCGACGATAATATCGACGCCAATCATAAGGCTGACTCAACACGTCTGATGACGACAATCGGTCGGCCATAACATAGTACCTTACATGAAAAAGCGTATAAGGCACCACCGGACTTTTTCTCATCTGTGCAGCGCTTCGCCTTTCTATAAAAGTGAGCTCTCTTTGGTACTGATAACGCATTTCAGCTTTGAAGATCTCAAGGCCCCGCTTAACACGTCCATTGTCCACTAAGCAATTCGCCAGCATGTCAACAATGCGTTCGGAAGTTTCAATGTTCTGTGAAGGTCGGGCAATGCTTGTGTCGTCGAGTATTAGGCCTCGCCACTGCTGAACCGCTTCAATGTAGTGTTCTGGATAAGGGGTTGGCCACTCATGCCCTGCAATCGCGCTAAAAGGAAGGCCTGACACTAGCGCCAACAGCAGTCCTTTGCCTAAAAGTGTTGATGTTTTCATAACCGTGCTCCATGCATCCCGCTATTTATATTTGCTCACGGGTGTATATTTATTAGGCAATTCATGTGCCAAACATAACATCCGTCATGTTGCTTTTACTTTCCATTGCGATTATGATATCGACATCCCATCAAAGTTAAGGAAAACCATGCTAGCCATTAAAGAACATAAAACAACTCTGACCCTTGCTGCTATTTTTAGTAGCGCGTTCCTCTTGATTGTAGCGGCACTTTATTTTGAGCACGTGGAAGGCTTGCTCCCCTGTATCCAATGTGTCTACCAGCGTCTCGGCGTCACGTTTATTATGCTGTCTGCGTTACTAGGTGTTATTTTTCGTCAACGCTGCATGAAAATTATCAGCCTGGCGGGTGTTGCAGTAGGTACTTGTTACACTGCATCTAAGGCATATGAACACATCATGATTGCCAATAACAGCAACCCTTTCACAAGCAGCTGCGAGTTTGAACCCACCTTTCCATTTTCACTACCTCTTGACACGTGGATCCCTTGGTTGTTTGAAGCCAATGGACCTTGTGATGTTGCTGCCGAATGGAGCCTTATGGGCATGAACATGCCTGAATGGGTGTTCGTTTATTCTGTATCTTGCGGATTTTTATTTATGGTTGGTGCTCTAACCTTAATTAAAAGGTAAGCATGAGAACGCAATCAGTTAAATAAGCGAGAAGATTCTCGCTTATTTTTTGCCTCTTGGCTTAAACACAAGAAAAAGCAACGCAAAGACTGCTAAGCCGACCGGTGCACTAACATCGACTGCTCCACCATCATTCGCGTACACGGGGACGGCCAACAGGGAATATACGACAATCGCTTTTATCTTCTTTTTCACGGGCTAGTTTCCTTACTGCGGGAATATTGAGCTTGGCGGCCTTTTACTTGGCTTAGCCATTAATAAAAAAGCGTAGGTCTAATGACTCACATTTTCAACTAGTATTTAGTCTAACGTGATTTTACGCTGCTCTTATCTGTAAACTGTGTTATATTACGGAATAAATATTCACGCAAAACAAACAGAGGTCCACCCATGCCTTACGGTAAATTGGATTTTGTCATAGCTGGCGTACAGAAAGGCGGGACAACCAGTTTGGCTGAACAAATCAGTGCACATCCTAATGTCAGCTTTTGTTCGGAAAAAGAACCTCACTTTTTTAGCAAGCGTCAAGATGTATCATCGGAAAAAGCCAGACTTGACTACTGGTCTTTATATACTGGCAACGACGACGACCTTTATGGCGAGGCGTCCACGTCATATACTTTCGTGGATGAATATCCTGAAACAGCATCAAGGCTTTACCATCACAACCCCGACATGAAAATCATCATTGTGTTAAGGGATCCCATAAAACGTGTCATCTCTCATGTGTACCATAGAATGAGAAAGGGCCTCATCCCCAATGGTGATGTCATGGCATCACTTCATCATCACAGTGATTATATTGATAGAAGTCGCTACTATGCGCAACTCAAGGCGTACTTTGATGTGTTCCCTGAATCGCAAATAAAATTACTTCGTTCAGAAAGTCTACATAAAAACGGCGATGCGCTTAATGACGTGCTGACCTTCCTCGGGCTAAGTCCAGGGCAAATGCCAACACTAGATACTTCACCCAAAAACATATCCGATGCAAGCGTTCGACTACGTCATATTCCCATGGCAAGTTTGGTTATTAAATGGATTTCCCAACAGCCATGGGCGTGGAGACTAACTCCCTACCTTCCTATGAAGACGACGCTGCCTGAGGAGATTCACTCATACGTAGCCAAAGGCGTGATTGACGACATCGTTCTACTTGCTGATAAAGGCTGGGTTGAGGTAAGTGACTGGGTTGATGAACTGAAGCGACTCGCATCACGTTAACGCAATTATTAATGGTCATAACTCACATAGTTCACATAAAAAAAAACGGCCTTAAGGCCGTTTTTTTACGTTAATCTGCCACGCTAAGTCTTTTGTTTTGCTGGCATAAAACTATGTTCACTTATGTCGAACTCTGGTCGCTTCTTTTTCACACGAGCAATTTTACGTTCGGCTTGCGCTTTTGTATTAAACTGCTCGGCACTGCTCATGCAAGTAACCAATTCCATATTCTTACCCAAATACCCTTTTGGAAGTGAGATCACAATCATTATTTCTTTAACCTTATTTTCTTATTGAGTTTAGAATTAAAACACACAAACACTGTACTTTCAACTAAAAATCATCGTTTCTTTGTTAGATAACTAAACACGGCAGACGCTTGCTTAGGCTCGATAACGACACGTCGCTGCATACCTTCAATGAATTCCACAGATGACATGTCAGGGTTACTGTCCAGTACCTCCTGGCCAATGTCATTGATCACCATTGCTTTATCTTTGGTTTTGGCAACCACATTGTTATTTAAAACAAGGCGGCCCTCAAATTGCGATTGATGGTAGCGAATGAACCCCACCACCCACAATGGAGGAAGCGGCTGTTTTCGTTTCATTTCCGAATTAATGTGCTCGTTAAGCGCGTGAACCTCTACCGCCAGGTTCTGCTTATCCATTAAATCAACCAACGCCATAATAGAGGTCACAACAGCATCGACATCTGTACCTTTAAAAGCATTTTTGGGAGACTGGTAAAGCCCCTTACCTACTTTAACCACTTTTCGGCGCTCTTCCAATCGCGCAATAACATGGTAAACAGAAGGGCGATGCTCGACATCACTGCCCCATATCGCATCGGATACATCTTCTTTCGTCAGCGGGCCCTTCCTTTTGTCAATCACAGACAGTACTTCACTTTCCATATCAAGAACAGGCACGTCTTTATCAAGTGAGACCATGTCTATTGATGAGGTTCCTCTAAAATAAATGCCATCTTTGTCACCGAGATGGCTTACCACATACCTCACGCCGGCATAATCATGATCAGGGAATACATTCGGCATGATTTCATGCATCAAGCTTACGGTCACCGATTTTGATTTTTTTAGATAAGCTTTCGTCTTCTTGATGATTTCGTCTTTGTCTTTCAACGTGTCTTTAAAGAATCGAATATGCTTATAGTAACCGGGTTCCGAAATGGCGGCCATCCCGACATTACTGGCCCGCACTAGCACATTTGCCCAGTATGATTTGCTGGTTGCTTTACCGATACGCATATCTAAATTGTTCGCCGACTGAAGAGACATTGCATTAACGGACAAACCTTCAGGATAATCATATAGAAGTGACGCCGCATAGTACGGATCAGGGAGAGGAGCTGCGTACAATGTTCCGTCATCTCTTTGATGTATTAATTCGCTCTCCATCTTATTGACGACAAGTTCGATGGCGTCGCGATCAACACCGGCAATAACACCTTTTTCTTCAATGGCCTTCACTATATCATCAACAGTAAATCGGTTTCCTGTTGAACCTGCGACATGATAAATCACATTCTGAGGGATCTTAGGCACCTCATTACTACGCAAATCACCTTTTTGTAGCTCTAGCGCATACTCTAAGCAACTCAGCCCACCACGACGATCTTTGAATAGGTTAATGAACGGTGAGATCTCATGGTCGAGCACCTTACTTTCATTTAAACGCGCGACGATAGCTTCAGCACGATAAGGCAACACAAATCGAGCGATAGCATCATTGAGAATGCGTCTTACACGTTCCCCCGTCACAGTAGGCTTGAACAGTCTTCCTGTGTCTGACTGCGTCATAGACTCACCATTCACACCGAATACACATTCAAATGCAAACTTTCTTTTTTCATCGGCATTTTTCTGCAAAGCAACAACCTGCTCCACTAACCATGCATTGAGCACGGTGATATCTACCGCACTGTTTAGAATGGGGATAAATAGCCCGCTGGGTGGTAGTTTTTCCAGGCTTTTGGTTCGCCTCGCTGCACTCGATGCATGAGTTTCAATCAAGTCACAAACCGCGTTTATTTTCATTACGGTCTCGCTTGACATGCCTTTCACTTTATCTCCAGCATCAAGCGTCTTCTTGAGCTGCTCTCTGTGAAGTAGAACACTGTCTGCTTTTGCGTAAGCCAAGTCCTTTTCGGTAACATTGTCACCGTTGCTAAAACGCATGAGTTTCATCATTGCTGGCACCACGCGAACCTGAGAGAGCTTCTTCTCTGCAAGCATCTCCAACGTGTAAAGATTGATGCGGCAATTTGATAATAAGTCTGTCTTTTTCATGCTGTCTCTAAAAATTTAGTTAATACCACACCTAATGATAACAAATCAAACTACTTTATTCAAGTTTTTGTTGATCTAGGCATATTAAATTAATATTCTAATAAATTCCGAAACTTATGTTAGTATTATACTAAAGTATAACTTGTATTGTTTTTCATACGCTTACCTTTAAAAAAAGACAAATAACTTCGCGATTTAATGTACGAGACATTGATCTTTACGCTATGCTATGACATCCTGTAAACATTCTCTATTTGGTGTCGACATATGTATTTCATATCAAATATTCAAGATCTTGGCGCAAGCAAAATCCATCGCGTCGTTAAGTATTTTGCTTCTCCACTCATGAAGGTTGTTATGGTTAAACGAACCTTTATGTCATCGGCAATGCTGAAGCTTATATTGCCCAACGGAATGATTTCAGTATCGATTCCCTTACAAGACCATAAAGAAAGGGAGTGGGCTCCTTATTTCAATCCTGCGTTAACATCATGTGAAACGGAACTAGGTAGGGTCTCTACGACATCTGGGGAGTTTAGCCTTTCATTATCTGTTATCATGACATGCCAGGGCGCGACTTGCCCCACATTGCAGCTGGCTCGTTCGGGTGCTGTTGTCGCATCTATTGATATTGACTTTGAAGAACACAGCGATTTGTGCGGCACTTTTGCGGCACACGATGCAACGCCACTAATGTATACATTGTACCATATCCAACACGGCAGAGAGACATGGGAGTTACGCTGTTTCGACAAGGCGAATGCCCCACTTCGGTTGTTGTCAAAACCTTCTGCTAATGCCATGCCGCCAAAAGAATGGGCGGTGAAAGAAATCCCCTTTCCAGATTATTTCACTGATGAGGCTCTACACAACAACCCTTATTCCAAATGGGGGCAGATAAATTCATCTGAAAGCGCAGAAGCGTGCTCTTAACGCACCCAAAACACCCTTGCAACAACTTGGTTACACATTAGAAATTCTAATGCATTACTGAAATTTATTTCAACAAAATAGTTTAAAAAATCAACTACTATAGCCTCGTGACAGGACGTCACCTAATTATTAATTTATACTACACGAGGTTTACCATGTTACTTAGCGCAGTGATGGCCCTATCACTATCTTCTCTTTTTAATGAACCGGTCATTAACCATGATGACGTATTAATGAACAAACACGTTATCGAAGCATCAATGTCTGACCTGTCGAGCGATGTTATTAACAGTATCCGAACGGACATTAAAAAAGATATCAATACTGCAAGTGAAACGCTTATTGAAAAAAAACAACACGATCATCTTGCAGCAAGAAAAAGGCTGGCAGAGTGATATCTTAGAAGTCAAAAGCACCTTGAGCATTGCCTAACGTTTCATCAAGCGTGGTCGCAGGTGGGGTTTTTTCACTGCAACTCTTATCAGAGTTGAGTTTATAACTAATGTTTCCTGACATTAAGCAAAGCGCATCTGAAATAACCCAACCTTCCCCATCCCTGGCTCTAAATACACTGGGATCTCTTTCTATCAAAGAGCAAATAGGGTTTGTGTACCCGGGGGCTAACGATGGGATAAGCGCAACAATAGCCTGGTAGAGAAGGCTCCCCTCAATATCAGCGGCATCCACACTGTACTCAGTCTTCTGCTCATCTACTGTCATCTTATAACCAATAGCGTCATCGCTAACCGCCGTCACATCAACAACACCTTTTGGGAAAGCGATATGGTCGCCTTTCTTAAGGTTGGCCAGGGTGATAGAGGCCAACCGGGCACTGCTTCTATTATCTTCAGGTTGGGTTTTTTCTTTGGACATACCCAACGAACGATTTTCGTATGGAAAAAGACTACTATACTTCATGAGCACTCTCTATTGCTGCTTTTATCTTATTTCTGCCAATGACTTCTATTTGCTGAACGCGCTGCTTGGTTACACCCATTTCAGCGGATATTTCTTCCAAGATAACAGGCTCTTCAAGCAGGCATCTTTTTTGTACAACCAAGCGCTGCTTGTCCGTTAATTTAGCCAATGCGCCTTCAACAATACGTGCGGCTTCCTCTTTTTCGCTGATACCTATCATCACCGCTTCCACATCGTCACTATCCCTCGTTAACGGGTAAGGCTTCTCCCCCTTGTCGTCATCAACAGGCGCATCAATCTCTATCAAATCAGGATCCATAAACCTTTCCGCGACGAAGACTTGCTCAACCGTGGCATCGTTGTCTTGTGCTATTAACGCTGCCTGCTCAACCGTCAGCCACCGTTGACGCTCTGAAATTACTCGTGTCTTTGCGTTTTTGAACGAATAAAAAAGCTTCCTCATCCATGTCGTGTCAGGAGATTTTAAGTGATAGTTGTTTTTTCTTATCTCACGATGCATAGACTCCACAACGCGATGAACAACGAATGAGCAAGCTCGATTGTCGTAATTAGGATCTATTTTTTCAATTCCTACCAACAGCCCCTCGATACCTGCTTGCAACAAGTCGTCTCTTTCAATATTGTAATGTCTGTACTTTACCACCAGTGAGGTAACATGCCGCAAATTATCTAAAAACAAGGCATAGCGAGCGCTCTCTGAAGTCCCGGCGTTAGCAATCATTTCTTTCTCTTCTTCTCTGGAGAGAGGAGGGTGGTGTCTTGCAAACCGCATTATTCCCTCTGGACTGCTTAGCCAACTTGGTCTTTTATCTTGCATAAACTTCTCTCTAAAATTCACATATTAAATATACCACAATTTGTGAACTATTCAACAATTTTTAGAGCTCTGGTGATGTTACCTCTACATTCGTCAGTGCGCCAAGACAAAATAAGGGTGGTGTTGATTTACTCTCTGCCATAATCAACGGGGGGTGGCGATGAATACGTTCCAACGATACATCATCCGCATATAAACCCCCCTCTAGCGTAATCGACGCATACAACCCCGATGCCACCTCAGAGACGAGCTCAACATTGGAACAGTAGAAACGCCTAAAAACACGGTAGTCACCTTCCCAAACAGGCTCTACAGGAGCGCCCTTCAATGTCTTTAGAATTGAACGTTCACTCACGGGAACAAAAACGCCCACCTTACTCATCACCTTAACACAATACGTCATCTAACTGCTCTTTATTACTCATTCCTTGTGCAGTGGATAATATCACACCGCAGATAAATTAAGTCCGTCACTTTTTTTCAAACCTGTTATTATTCAACGAACAGCGATTTATATGAGAGTCAAATGATGAAAAAATGGAAATGGGGGCTGCTTGCTGCACTAGCTGCCGGTACATTAGGATGTGCCAGCGCACCCGAACAACCGGATTGCAACTTAAACCTTAACAGTTGCCTTCTTCATTGGGATGAGTTTATTTCTGATAAGCGAACCGCGATGAATATGTGTGTTAATGAAGAGTGCCATGAAAAAGGGGAGGCGTTTCGTCAAGCTGAAGAAGCGTTTGTTTACTCGCTTTATTTGCAAGGCAAAAGCTATTACAGTGGTCAGCACGTACCTCGTTAACACCTTTCACCTCGACACTATATTAACGAGTGCCTCAAGGCGCTCGTTAATGCACTTTAACACAACGCTTCAAGTCGCTCCGATACACCATAACATGCACAAGCCTGAGTGCACATAATTGCGATAAAATATCATCTATGTTACATTACTTCCCGTCAACACTTATCAAGGATGTTTTTGATGAAGGCCTATTATTACTCAAGTGAAATTTGCCCAAAACGACCACTTTCGTCTTTTATGAGGCCGCAGCTTAAAATAACCTCTTTTGCTACGCTATCAATACTGATGTTCTGCCTTTGTGTTGTCGTCGCGACACTATCGAGTTCCGATGAGGCACCCTTAATCACATGCCTCACATCTTCGTTTATCGCCAATGCAGCGGCGTTAGGTTCGCATATACACAAAGCCTCCTGTTTTTCTCGTTCATTCAGTGATGGTCAGCTTCCAGCGTCGCTTAATGAAGAAGCACTGCTGAATGAGCTTAGGGGATTGGGCGAGCGTTCATTTTTCTGGTTTTCTTATAGCCAGCTTGCGATAGCCGCCACCGCCATTATAGGCGTACTTTTCACCCCAACCAATGCCCCTTTAGGCATCACAACCACATTATCGATGATGCCACTTTTTTACATGGTTGCGCGAGAATCTAATCAATCTAAAATACTTGCAACCTCACGTTTTACCCAATTGACTTTTTAATCAAGGAAAAATTATGC
>Ga0208764_10002010_pt1 | contig 12916 bp, 5 predicted proteins | sample ETNtaG_18_FD_185762 | JGI IMG/M metagenome (GOLD analysis project Ga0208764, IMG submission 185762) | Marine microbial and viral communities from oxygen minimum zone, Eastern Pacific Ocean - ETNP201302SV91 (SPAdes) (version 2) | ecosystem: Environmental > Aquatic > Marine > Oceanic ... | reverse complement strand
GCTATCATCTGTATAAGATGGAAAATTTGGTACCATTACTGGGTAGGGTACATTGCTCTGCGTCACAAACATATCAACATTGGAAATTTTGATTTGTTCAAATAAATCAGTATTAATGTAAATACTCTTATCATACTTGTCTTGCAATTTATCAATAATCGGTTTCATTTTGATATGACGATTTTGCATGCTTGACTGCTGATCGTAAAGCTTTGAAGATTGATAGGCAAGAAAGCTATCTTTCCAAATCATCTCGCTTTGAGCGACCTCAAAAGATTTATCTAATTCCAAATCATAAGCTTTGATTGTTAGAAATTTATCCTGAATAAAATCAATGATCGCTAGCTTAAACTGCTCGGGAAATTCTTTGGCATTCATTTTTTTCTTTCTAAATACCAAGGGGTGCGACAATAGTTCTTTTTCAAATTTTTTGATTTTCCAGGCATTACCATTTACCTCAAAAAGGGTAAGATCAGAAAAGTCATTATCAAGCGGCCTTAAATCCTCAACAGTCAAAAACTCTCCGCTATTAAATAGTGCGCCTGAAATTGCAGATTCTTTTTCTTTTCGCGACCTAAAGAATCTTTCACTGAGCGCCACGGCATATGGCTTTAATACATCGCGATTGAATGTAATCTCTTTCCCTTGCATCACTTCAGCTACAAATGCTTTATATACTTCTAGCCCTTTTCTTTCTTTCAAGGTATTTACTACCTGTTCATTTCGTTCCGTGATTGCTTTATCTGTCATAGCCATCCGATCGGCCCAGCCATTGATCTTCATTAGAAAAAATGAACCATCATCCAATTGAAATGGACCAACGACTTCATTCTTTTTTACTGAGCGATTAAATAAAGCTTGATTAATTATTTCATTATTGGGCTCTTCCCATTTAACCTCGCGGGTCGGAATATTATCTCCAAAATTGGATCTATAGATATCTTCAAATGGAATATTATCACTCAACGCACTTTTCACTGAATCTAAAAATTGCCCACCAGGGAATGAAAAATGGCTAATATTATACGTTCTGCTTGCCATTTTATAATAATGGCGAATCTCCTCCGGTTCAAGAGCTGACTTTAAATAACCTTCTTTATAATATAAAAGCTGCCTCATCGATTGTTCTTTGCGCCCTTTAATAAACGCAGCTGCGCCTGAATTAAGTGTATTTACTCCTGATGCTTCTATTTCAATAGCCAGCAGCTTTTCTGCAATTAGATTATTTAAAATTATTTTTTTATGTAAATACAAATTGCCCTTACAATAATCAGGGCGGATAGTGTATTCTGTGCGCTGTAAAAAATCTTTTGAAGTGATAATGCGATTGCCAACTTTTGCCAGAACATCATCTGGTGTTTCTGACAAACTTTCCTTTGCGCATCCAATAATAAAGAGTAATGGAAGTAGGCGAATCAGCGGCAAAAGAAAAAACTAAAATCCAACGCTAATGGTGTATGAACTCAAGTCTCCTAATAATCCTGCCGTTCTTCTAGAATAATCCAACTGAACAACTTGATTGTTCATTAAATTGATCTTAACACCTCCGCCATAGGTTGGACCAAATTGAGAATCCTTCATAAATAGAGATTTGTATCCAGATCTTAAATATAAGCTTCCTTGCCCAGCCATACGTAATTCATATTGACCACCAATATTGATATATTCAGAATTGTTATTTGGGTGAACTGCATCCACAGCAACCATCATGCGGTGCACATCGGTATAAATCGGCTTTACGCCTACACCTATTCTAAATAGCAACGGAAGCTCCCAGCCCTGCGGGCGAAATTGCCCTGCAACATCCGCAAAGTTTCCATCTTCATAAGGAGAAATATCAATAGGGTTTAATAAATCAATCCCATCATACTTCATCCGTGTACCATAATTTGAAATGCTCATACCAATTCGCATTCCATCTTCTTTTTTTCCAGTTGGTGAAAGAAACTCTGTATTAACAATTGCGCCTACATCAAGAGCAAATGCGCTCGCTGTAGAGTGCCATATTTTTGATGAAATTACTTTTGCAGTGGCTCCAAAAGAAAACCATTGAACAATTTTTCTAGAAAAAGTTAAACCTGCACTATATTCATTGGCTGAAAAATTTTCCCCAGTTCCTTCTTGTTGAGACATCGAAGTAACTTCCATATCACCATAACCCATATGGGTTAGACTTAGTGCAAAGGTACCTACCCTGTCAACATGGATTGTTGATCCTACAAACATCATATTAATGTCAAGGACCCATGGTTGGATCATAAATGAATTCTCATTTTTATTAATAAATGCTATCGCAGCGGGATTCCAATATACCGCTGATGGACCCTCCGCAATAGTCACACCTGCATCTCCCATCGCAGCGTTAGAGCTACCAACACCAATTTCCAAAAAATTAGCTGCTGTTGATCCGTACCGATTAATAGTTTGCGAGAAAATTGTTGAAGTAATCAGCAATAAATAGAATAGGGATCTTCTAATCATTTGATCACCGCAAACTTTCCAAGTTTTTTGTCACCAGTGTCAAGTGATTCTACATGATATAAATACATTCCAGCAGCAATCTCCAGTCCTTCTCTTGTGAGCATATCCCAATGGACCGCTCCATCCTGAGGCGAGTTGTTCACAATTATTTCATCCACTAAAATCCCACTGACAGTAAATATTTTAATTCTTGCTTGCGCAGGGATATTTGTAAATAATAAACGTCTGCGTTGATTGAGAAATTGATTGGAAACGGCAGGCTCCATCACATTTGTAGCAACGTATGGATTAGGAACCACTCGAATATCTTTCATCGTATTCTTTAAAGAATCGACATTCAATTCATCATATGAATTGATAGTAAATTTTATATTATCTGTTTTCCAAAATGGTCTGATAAATTTCACACGAAAGACATCATCGCTTTTTGGGTAGGTCGCATCAGAGGCCAGTGAGAAATCGATAATGAAAGCTGTTCCACCCCATTTTTTATCCTTACTAACCCCACCTACAACTATGCGATCTTCATACTTATCATATTGTCCATTCTTGTTGACATCATAAACAACCATATCCATAATTTCATAATCACCATCGCTTTTTTGGATTGTATTATTTTTGACATAAAAATTAAAATTTTGACCCAATAAGATTTGATTAGTTGCAATCCGCGTATCTTCTTCATCTCTTATGTTTAATTTTGATGTGGTAACTGTTGAGTAGCGCGCAGGATCAGCAGTAAAAATAATATCATAATCCCAAGGCATATATTTAGACTCTCTTGGTGTAGGAAATATTCGCATAATCCCGCTACCTTGAACCCATCCAGAATTTGCATAATCATATGATGGTTCAGTAAATGGTTGATCAATTCTTAGCTGGATACCATCAAAAACATCGGATTTGACTACTATATCAGGATTGAGCGTCCAAGCGCTTAGCGAATCTAAATAAAGTAAATTACTTCCAACGTATTTTTGGGCGTTTTCAGAATAAACCAGTTCTGATGTAGATGAATTGTAGACGTTAATTCCGCTCGTTGTATATAAAATTCCATATTCATAAGATGCAAGCTGAGAGACTGTATCCACTTCAAATTCTACTAAGTATTGATTATTAGGACGAATGCTTGCCTGCGCTAATAAAACAGGGTCAACCGTACCCCCGCCTGATAGATTACTCTCATTAATTGTTATATCTGGAGACTGATATCCTGCCGCAGGTTTTGTGGGTGTAACAATCGCGACATTCTTACCTATCGAACGAACTTCCTCTGCTTCATTTAATTCAACAACGACATTATTCTCAGATGGGGCAATACCAGGGCCAATGTTTGGAGCCCCATAATCATAGGCTACTAAACCATAGTAATAGGTACGGCCATTCATTACGGTATTATCAACAAATACATGCGAGATACCATTATCGCTTCCAAGGTTATATGCCATGCCATTAATCAATCCAAAATCAGTAAAGCCAAATTTTCCATCTTTGATGTCGCACTGGAAAATAGGCTTCATGAATGTTGGCGTACCATAGCCATCAGTGATTACTTCGGCATCTGAGAAATATTTATCGGTTGCCCTAAATAACTTATAGCCTTCAAAGTCATTAATATTTCCTAAAAATGGATCGCGTGTTTTAGTATCGGAAATATTATCCCAAGTGAGAATGACTTTCCCATCAGCGGGTGTAGCAGTAAGGGTAGGCATTTTAGGTGGCTGAGCAAATCGATAGTCTTTTTCATAAATGACCTGAACAATCTTTTTTAATTCATAAAGAGAGGGTGCTGTATGATTAGATGAGTTTAAACCTTCTAATGGATCGAAAGAGTGCAATTCAGCCATTGAAATTCTTTCAGATCTTCCGCGATAAAGAGGGAAAGGTCCGGATGCAAAAATCTCAATAAGGTTGGAAATATTTTCAATGTATTCTTCTAAAACATTTTCTCCAATCAATTCCCACATTGCTTGATCATTTTTAAACCACCAGGTCTGATTTGATTGTGAATGACTAGGAACAGGGAATAATCGAAATGAAGTCAGTCCAATCATATCAGATTCAGAAACATCTGTTACGGCAAAATTTGGTTCAGAACCTATGCCTTCTTTATAATCTGGCTTGTGATTTCCTTCGCCTTCATCTGGCCCTGTATAATTCAACTCACCAGGCGCAACCCCATCCAATCCAATATCATCACCAAAAAACTCTGATTCAGAATAAATTCCATCATTATTTAAATCTTCACCATCTTCCCAATCTTGATCCTCATCTGCATCCCAATGCTCTTTAAGATCCTCTTCTTTCAATCTATAGAATGATAGAAAATCTTGGAGGTTATGAATCCCCTCAGTGGGGCCGATTTTATTTACGGCTACATTATCCCTTTTTTCATTCAATAGCCCGTCTTTATCATTGTCTTCATTGTCATATGGAACGCCGGGGCTTTCTAGGTAAGCAAATCCCATGGTTCCCGTAGGAAGACCGCCCTTACCAATCCCATTAATATCCCATGAATAGGACATGTCTAAATCTGTGTCAAAAAATGCCAACTCATCACTTCCATCATCGCCAATCGCATTATCAACCCAATAACCAAATGCGACTTCCGTCAAATCGTAATCAGAAATATTCGCAATACTGTACTCCCAGAATATCGCATCTCTGGCTTGAGGGTTGTTCCATTGGAATCCTCTAGCTTCAACCCTTAGCCCAAGGCCACCCCAAGGGTTTCCAGCCCCAATAGTTACTTGCTCATTAATTTCACCAATCGTTTTTCCTTTTCTAGGGTAATAACGTACCCGATCTGGAAGCTCTAGGTATTCTTGGTCTTGTGCATCATTAACAACAAAATAAGTTTCCATATCCGCATAAATAATTCCACGTCCAAACCTGCCGTCCCACTCGCCTGGCCATTTAGTTTCACGCCCAATAGATGGCCATCCATTAGTTGGCCATGAACTTGGTCTATTGCTCATCGCAGGGTATTCACCGGTCTCATTAAAATATCTAAAAGCTGGATAAAATCCATATTCAAAAGTTCCTGCTGGATTAACATCCATTTCTTCACGGTAACTTGTTTGAAGAAAATAAAGCTCATGAAGGTCATCTCCAGCATCGATAATACTTCTATCTGTTACAACGGTACTATCAATTCTAGTGGTAGGGTCATCTTTGATATAAACCTTGGCGCCAACAAGAAGCCCAATCCCATCTACCATTTTAAGGCCATCTAAATTATTGGGCCACCTAGATACATTTGATTTTGGCCAATCTGAAAGCTCTGTTGTATTTCTAAAATAGAGGAAGACTCTATTTCCAGTCATATAACCTTCGCGTTCTGCTGCTATGTCTCCAGCAGAGTCTTCAGGTCCTTCATATTTTTTGCTTTGGGCAAATATTAATGGAATAGTTAATAATAAAATGTATAGGTGTTTTAGCATTTAAAAATTAACTCCCATGGAAAACTTTAGCATTCTAGGAGTTGCAAACATAGATGGATTTTTAATACGATCTTCGTAATCATTGAAATCACTTCGATGCCCAGCTAAATCCGTTTCCTTGATCACTGCGGTATAAGCACGACCTGTCCCACCATTAACCCAATTCTCATTCAATCTATCAAATAAATTATATACAGCTAACCGAAAGTTGATCTTATAATCTTTATAGATTGGCATATTGTAGTATGCCATTAGATCTGCATTATATTTTGCAGGGCGGTAATCATTATTTGGATAGAGATTTATACGCGAAAGTCTACTTTCTTCTATTGGGGAAAATGTATAGGGTGAGCCTGAATTATAATAACCAGTAATCGAAGCTCCATAATTTTCAGTATTGTAGGCCACAGTAGCATTAAATGTATGTCGTTGATCCCAGCTCATTGGAATAAATCTATTTACAGGATCCATGCTTGCCCCAGATCGCGAAAATGCTTGCTGGGGATTATCAGCATTCCCCCTTGTATATTGGAGCGTATAATTTATCCATGATGAAATAGGTCCAGACTGAAGATCAAATTTTATTTCAAGTCCTCTAGCATTTCCATAATCTTTATTGCTATACAAACCGTATTCAATTTGATTGTACGTACTGATTATTATAGTGCTTAACAAATTATAAATATCGCGATAAAAAAGAGAAACTTCAAAACCTGCACCAGGGAAGAGTTGTTGCCATAATCCAATTTCATAGGTTACAGTTTTTTCGGCTTTTAATTCCGCATTTCCCATCATGGTAGAGTAATCATTAGGCGCAATCAAAAATGAATGGTTCTGAAATAAAGAATACATAGGAGGCATTTGGAAAAAATGACCATAACTAAAATGGAGCACTGCTGCATCGCCAAGTTGGTATGCTAATCCAAATCTTGGACTAATTTGGGTTTGCGGTTTCGCATTAGGATAACTTGAAGTCATGCTATCTGGCAAAGAAAGTTGATTCGCTGGATTACGTCTATCGGACGGAATAGACGAATTAGGATTAAAGGTATCGTATCTTAAGCCAAAATTAATTACCATTTCATCAAATTCCATTTTGTCCTGAATGAACGCAGACATTTCGCTAGGTTTTACTGTGTACACATCGGCATATAAGGTAGAGTCGCCCAATATATGTGGTTCATATAGATCGGCTTCTTCAGCGGTTCCAAAATATTTATTTCTGATCTGATGCCATGCATTGTCAATATTATAGCTAGTAAAGTTCAATCCCGTTTTAATGCTATGATTTTTATTTACAATCCAGTTTAAATCAAATTTTGAATTAACACTATTCACTGTTCTTTCATCGTGATTTTTTTGCTGACCTCCCGTATAAAAACCAGGTCCAAAACTCTCTAAATATTTATCGTGAACATAATTACTATCTAAGGGGTCTTTATATAAATAACCTCCCGAATAGTTTTCAGTAGTAGAAAGTTTCAGATCATAAAATAGATTAGTAGATAACAGATGATTCCATTGAAAAGAAAAGAAATTGGTTTTCCCGTATCCGGCTGCCATCCCATCAGGGTTATATTTAAATCCATGGTCATATCCATGCCCTTCATCTTGATCTGTTGAGAATAAAGTTGAGAATCGAATCCCATCAAGCACCTGGAAAGAAAGTTTACCAAGGATGCTGCTACCATACCAGCGATTCATACTAACATAACTAGAATCACCCGTATTTTGCGTGGCCCATAGCAGCGGATTGTCGCTATAATAATTACTGATATCATTGACATTATATCGCCTAATTCCATTTAAGTGGTTACGATTGCTTTGATCGCGAACATTTAAAAAGAAGAAGACCTTATCTTTAATAATTGGTCCACTCAGCTGAAATTTATAATCTTGGTTGCGATTAAAAATAAATTTATCAAGACCCAAAAAGATATGTGAATTTCCTGTTACATATTCACCAAACCCTGTAGAAAACGATCCTCCATACCTGTTGGAACCATCTTTAGTGACCGCATTGACAACCCCGCTCATCGCATTTCCATATTCAGCATTAAAGGTACCCGTAATAATCTCTAGATCTTGAATGACGTCGGGTTCAATACTGAGCATGGATGATGAACCTCCAAATACCTCATCCACTTGAATTCCATCCACAAGGTAGGTTACTTCAGTGGTTCTACCTCCTCTGAAATGACCTTCTACCACACCAGCTTGCATACCAACAATTGCGCCAAGATCTTCTACTGCTAATTTCTCTATTTGATCGGTTGAAATATTTTTTATGGTAGAGGTTTGATCTTTCTTTGTAGTAATGGCATCCACCTCAACCGTAACAGTTTCGCCTTGAATTACCGTAGCAGTTAAAACCGCATCAATCGTAGTCGTTCTATTTACGGATACCCGAACGTTTTCAAATATCAATTGTTTATAGCCAATCATGTCAACGACTAATGTGTATACACCTGGCTTAATATTCACAATTGAATAATAACCTTCAAGATCACTAGCGGTACCTAGATTTGTATCTTTAACAATGACGTTTGCGGCAATTAACGGCTCATTGGTATCGCCATCTTTAATGGTACCAGAAATTTTACCTGTAGTCTGGGCTATTACACCCACAGTAAAAATTATATTTAATGATAATTGTAAAATGAATCGCATTTATTGACTTGGTTTTTCAGTGTGAAATAAAAAAAATAGGGACGAGTTTCCTCGCCCCTATTTTATTAAATCAATAACCCTACTTCATTAGGATCATTTTTTGTGTTCGCGTAAAGTTCGAGGACTCTAAGCGATAAAAGTAGACACCGGATGGCATGCTGGAAGCATTCCAAACCACCTTATGGATTCCGGCAGGTCTATGCTCATCAACTAGCCTTACTAGCTCACGACCTAATACATCATAAATCATTAGTCTGGTCGGACCAGCTAGTCCTAATGAGTATTCTATCGTGGTTGTTGGATTAAATGGGTTTGGATAATTTCTCTCAAGTGCAAAACTGGATGCTATCATATCATCTTCGGTGCTTAAGATATCTCCATCTTTCCTACCAACATAGGTATGCGACCAGACTCCTGGTGTTTGCCATGCATTGTCATTATTGTTCTTAGACATGAAAAGATTACCTTCCCAGCCGGAACCATCATTATCGTGCCATGCTGGTTCGATTGGAATTCTCATTCCTTCTTTTGCAACAAACACTGAGTCTGTATTAATCTTTGCTAGTGAATCAAGCTGAATACTGAATTCAATTACAGCATTGGGAGAGCCATTCACGCCAGAATTTGCGTATGTAACATAGCTCTTATCGCTTAATCCAGTGGATGTTCCAAACTCTACAAATGCACTATCCCCTAAGAATGCGAATTTATAGTCTGGCTCAGCGCCTCTTCCAGCACCAGCATGCTTTGGCCCTCGTTGATCATATAGACCCATAAAGACTTCCATCGCATCTTGCTCCCACCAATTTCCAGCACCAACATTGAATACATCATCGGTCACATCTGCTGCCATATATAATGTTCCGCCTCCCACAGCAATATAAAGTTTTATAAATGCATCATCATCACTATCAACAGTTGACCATACTTTTGGTGTTCCCATTGAATTTGTTGATACACCCATTTCAAGTGGAGCAATTCCGCTAGATACCCATTCCGAAAGATCACCATCAGCTTTAAATCCAGCTGGTGGTGTCATCGAAATCGTTGGTATGCCTCTTGCAACATTATTCACTGGTGCGCTCATCGCAGCTACTTTGCTTTTGTTTCCAGCTGCATCGGTTACTACCACAGCATAATACCAAGCCGCTGGGCGATCTGCAAGCGGGATCGTAAGATCATGGTACGCCTCTTGCGTGCCTTCTACTATACCCATTGCAACAACATCAGCGCCTTGTAAAGAGTCAGAATGGGTAGAACTAAATGCAGTGCGGCTAGCATATACGCTATACGTTTCGCCAAATTCTCCTACCACATCATCCCATACGACTGCATTCGTATACGTACCTGGGATTGCATCTACATTCTCAGCGACTGTTGGTGATACAAAATCAAATGAGGGCTTGCCGGTCCAGGCTTCGGTAATCATCATTGTTTCACCTGCATAGCCCTTGCCTTGTGCGATAAATTGGAATACCTTGACTTTTGTGGTATCAAAACCAGAGGTCGTATTATCACCATAGACAAAATCTTTTAAAGGAACTTGCACCGTATGCCATGCATCATCAGCAGTGATGCTGACTTCTTTGACTAGCTTGCCGCTACCCGCTTCATACTGAAGGCGAATATTGTCTCCAGAGAATTTTGCGGTCTTATATTTGAACTGCACGGTATCCTTCATCCACTCATAGCTCATATCATGATTTGGATTGATGTTCCAGCCAGCACCAGTTACACTCCAACCATCACCACCCATGGTCCATTTAAGCGCATTGGTTTCAGATGAAGTGCCCGCACCAGATACAACTTCTAGCGTGGAGGCACTTCCATCTCCCCAACCAAATGGAGATCCCATATCAGCTGGCGACGCTTTGCCATTGAAGTAGACAAATGGTGTGGTCTTTCTCCCTTTTAATGTTAGGTTATCAATATAAACTACAGCAGTTGCCACTGAGCGATCTGTAGCATTACCTGAAAATTCAAAGCTATAACCCTTGATACGATCAGTGTCAAAAGTTGTGTTGCCAGAAATTCCGGCCCAACCCGTGCGGTTGAATCCATTTTTATTATCCCAGTTATTTGGATCTTCTGTTAATGGAATGTCCACTGTAACCCAGTCAGATGTAGCATCACCTAATCTAGGCTGCGTGAATGAATAATATAATTCACCCAGCGTTTTTCCACCATCACCATCTTTTGGTACGTAGGTTGGGTCCGCTACGTTGCTGTACTCCAATAAATTGAAACGAAGCTCAATAATACTTTTTGGTGCAGCATCTGCTGGCACATGGTATTGAAAAGAAACCGTGTCATACTTTGACCAGTCATAAAAACCATTCGCAGTATCAGGGTGCATATGTTGAAGTTTTGAATAACCACCCCAGCCTTCTGTGCCATGTACACTTACACCTAGCTTCATAGAGCCTGTGCCTTCAGATTTAACATCTGTTGCATAAGAAACATTTACAAAACCAGAATCTTGGACCGCGCCAGTATTCACCTCATAATGACCGCCAAGTGAATCGCCGCCAGCAGCTGGACCAGCAGATGGACCCCAACCAAAATACTGCCAGTAGGTAGTATCGGTAGATGCCGCATCCATGGAATTGATCATGGGAGCGGTATCACCTGTCCAAGTTCCTGCGGCATGCGTACGTACAGGCTGTGAAAAGGAAAGTGAAAGCGTAAATAAACTAATAAAACTAAACGATAACATTTTTTTCATAAGAAACCTCTCTCAAATAATTATCAAATTGTGCTCAGGACAATGCAAAATATCAATAAATTTTATAGTACGCAAATAACATTCTTTTATTATGCAAATTTTTTGCATAAAATATGCAAATACTTTTATTGATTAAAATGTCAACAGGATTAAAAGAAATATCAAATTTAACCGGCTATTCATTATCAACAGTTTCACGCGTACTAGCAAATAAGATTAGTGGTGATTCTAGAAGCGCAAAAAGAATTCTTTCTGTTGCGCGCGAGATAGGATACAGCAAATATCGAGAAACTTCACCATCCTCTAATCGCATTCTAGACATTGCGCTTATTACGCAACACTTTTCAGAAGAATTCTATGCCTACCTTTACGCAAGCTTTGATCGAATATGCTCTGAACATAATCATACTCTTACCATTCATTCGCTTAGATATAATCCATCAATTAAAAAGCAGTTATTGTATTTATCTCAAACCCATGATGGATTCATTCTATTCTTGCCAACTCTTGATCCTTTTGGATATAACGTAATTAAAAAAAGTTTAAAAGGGTATCCAATTATATCTATTGCACCAGTCTACGAACCGGTCTTTGATACTTTTACTTTTGATTCCTATCAGGGTGGGTCGCTAGCTGCAAATCAATTTATTAAATCAGGAATTAAAAAATTTGGTGTCATTCATGGACCATCAGAAAAATGGGAGGCAGACCTTCGTAAGAATGGATTTAATGATACTATTAATAAAACTGGGGGAAAGGTATTATGGAATTACAAGGGGGACTATTCTTTTGAATCAGGAGAAAAAGCATTTAAAGATATTCACAAAAAGACGGTTAATAAAATTGGTATATTCGCAAGCAATGATCAAATGGCAGTAGGGTTTATCCATGCTGCATTAGAAAAAAATGTTAAAATCCCTGGAGATTATTTTATTATTGGATATGATAATATATTATTTAGTAAAATTTTCTATCCAAAACTCACAACAATTAATACTAATGTAGATCAATTAGCCACTGAGGCGCTTGATTATTTAATAAGGTTGATTAAAGGTCAAATCAAATTGGGTGGTTCTGCAAAAAAAACTCTGATTCCTGTCAACCTGGTTGAGAGAAACACAGATAAAAAGAGGTAATAATGATTAACAAATTTATGAGACTGATAACTTCAATACTTTTTCTTTATTTGATAGGATGTTCCGATTCAAAAAGCGAACAACTTGCAACAGATAAAGTATTTGTTGACTCGCTTTTACAGGTTATGACCCTCGAAGAAAAAATTGGTCAAATGACACAAATTGATCGGCAATTCTTAAATAGTATATCAGATATTTCTAAATACGGTATTGGTTCTCTACTTAGCGGAGGCGGCAGTACGCCAAAAGTAAATGAACCTAAAGCCTGGGCAGACATGTATGATATGTACCAAAAAGAGGCATTAAAATCACGCCTGAAAATTCCTCTATTATATGGAATCGATGCGGTACACGGGCACAATAATGTTGTTGGTGCTACAATTTTTCCTCATAATATTGGCTTAGGGGCAACGCGTGACCCCAAAATAGTTGAAGCTGTGGCAAGGGCAACTGCGCTGGAG
>Ga0208764_10002008_pt1 | contig 12921 bp, 15 predicted proteins | sample ETNtaG_18_FD_185762 | JGI IMG/M metagenome (GOLD analysis project Ga0208764, IMG submission 185762) | Marine microbial and viral communities from oxygen minimum zone, Eastern Pacific Ocean - ETNP201302SV91 (SPAdes) (version 2) | ecosystem: Environmental > Aquatic > Marine > Oceanic ... | reverse complement strand
GCAAATATACCATTTGTGTTAATTAATGAAAAGAGTCAAGATAAAGCTGAATCAAAAATTATTCAAGTCTGTAAGAGATACGATATAGATTTGATCGCATTAGGCAGATATATGAGAATATTAACACCGAATTTTGTTTGGAGATATCCAAACAGAATAATTAACATTCATCCTTCATTACTTCCTGCATTTCCAGGAGCAATGGCATATGCACAAGCATATGAAAGAGGTACAAAAATTATTGGAGTTACATCTCATTATGTTACAGAGAATCTTGATCAAGGACCAATAATTTTTCAAGATTCATTTGATGTGAAACCTGAACATACATTAGAATCAATAAAAAGAGCAGGACAAAAACTTGAAGCAGGGGTTTTGTTGAAGGCAGTAAAAATGCATCTAGCAGATAAATTAGAAGTTAGATGGAGAAAAGTACATACAAAGTGATTTGATGATTATTCGTGATCAATTTGATCCTGATTTGAGAAAGAAGATTAAAAGAAAAAAACAGATTGCAATAATTCCAGTTGGTTCAATGGAACAACATGGTCCACATCTACCAATTTCAACAGATTCTGACATTGTAACAGAAATTGCATTGAGATTATCAGAGAAAATTTATGGGTTGTTACTTCCAACCATTTCTTATGGAATTTCAGATGAGCATTTTCCATTTTTCAATCTAAGCATAAAAAAATCAACATTATTGAGAATTTTAGAAGATGTTTGTGAATCACTAATCAAAAATGGGATTTCGAAAATTATAATCATTAATGGTCATTATGGGAATTTGGATTCATTGAAGAGTTTTGAGAGAAAACAGAAGAAAAACCGAAAAATCTTGATTTTTTCATACTGGAGGTTTATGAATATGGAATTTGATCATGCTGGAAACGTTGAAACTTCAATCATGTTAGCAATTTCAAAAAATGTCAATATGAAAAAGGCAAGAAAGGGATTTCAGACTGATGGTATGTCAAAACAAGAAATATCAAAGATTAATAGATTAGCTCAGAAATCATTTCCAAAAGTTACAAGAAATGGAGTTTGGGGGGATCCAACAAAATCTTCAGCAAAACTAGGAAGAAAAATCATTAAGGAAATTGTGGATAACCTTGCAAAAGAGTCAAACTTGACTTACTGAAATAAAACGAAATTTTAACCAGTGAACGTTTAATATACTCCTCATTATTGAAGTCAATAAGTGAAATAAATGTCCGTAGATATGGCAGTAAAAGTACTCGATGAAAGTATCAACAAAAAGGTACTGATCAAGCTAAAAGGTGGTAAGACCATTACAGGTATGCTACAAGGTTTTGATCAACACATGAACCTGCTACTCGACCAATCAGAAGAGATCCCTTCTGAAGGCGATTCAAAAAGTCTAGGATCCATTGTAGTTCGCGGAGATAATGTAATTATGATATCTCCTCCAGCAGAATAGGTGTTCTCAAATGACTAGAGGTACACCATCAATGGGAAAGCATTCAAAGGCTCACACACATATCAGATGTAGAAGATGTGGAAACAATTCATTCCATAGACGTCTAGATCGATGTGCAAGTTGTGGACATCCAGATGCAAAAAGACGAAAATACAATTGGATAAAACGGAGCGTACCTGCGTTATAAATAATTTTGAAACAATTTTTTAGCTCAAAAAATAAATTACAAACTCCAACTATTGGTTCAAATTCACAGATTGTAAGCCAATTACATTCATTACAAATTGAAAAAGATATTCTTACAAAAACAATTGCAAGATTATATCAAAATGAAGGAGATTTAACAAAAATTCAGAAGGATAGATTACTGCTAAAATATCAACATCAATTAGGCGTAGTAATCACTAGAATTGAAAAATTGGAGAATGCAAGTAAACATCCTGACTTAGGACCTTTAGGTGATGGATTGATTACATTAATGGATCAAAAACTATCACAGCTTGATCAAAGATTATACGAACTAACATCAAAGATACAAAGTGTAGAATCAAAAAAAGAAGTTTCAAATGAGAAGAAAGTAGTAAAAACTGATCAAGTAATTGAAGAAAAAACAAAACCAGTATTTGAAAAACCAATTGAAGAATTTGTCAATAAAAGTTCAAAAAAGTTTGAGATTACAACTCTGACAGCATTACCAAAACTAGATCCGGTAAAACAATCAAAGTATGATCAGATGTTGTCTCAGTTAAGTAGTGATGTAATTCCACCTGCACCAATGAAATCAAAAATTCAAGAGAAACCAAAAATAGAATTTTCAGAAATTAAAGAACAAGAAACAATTCCAGTTGTAGAAAATAAACCAGAACCAGTTGTAGAACAAATAGTAAAACCAGTAATTAATGAAATGCCTGCACCAGTTGTAGAATTTCCAGAAGAAACAGAAATTGATGATGATGATGATGATATTGAACAAATAAAATCGAAAATTCTAAAAACTTTATCAAAAATTGAACAAGCAGAGGTCGATTAATGTCATTTGATGATGCCATCAAGGCATTATCTCTAGATGCTTTGAAAAATGTTAAAGACGGATATGTTTTAGGTTTGGGCAGTGGTCGTGCTGCAACTACATTAGTGAAATCATTATCAAAATATATCAAAACAAAAAAAATTCATGTGAAATGTGTTCCAACATCCATGCAGATTAAATTGATTGCAGAAAAAGGTGGTTTACAATTAATTGATGCGGATCAAATTGATAAAATTGATTTAGTTTTTGATGGTGCGGATCAAATTGATAAAAATAAATTTTTGATAAAAGGTGGCGGAGGTGCTTTATTACGAGAAAATATTTTGATTAGTGCTGCAAAAAAAGTCATCATTATGGCAGATAATTCAAAATTTGTTAAAGAGTTTAACAGAAAAGTTCCAGTAGAAGTGCAACCAGTGGCAAGACAAATTGTTTGGAAAAAAATTGAAAAATTAGGTGGGAAACCTGAATTAAGAGTACTTGATAGAGGATATCCATTTGTTACTGAAAATTCAAACATAATACTAGACTGCGATTTTGGTATAATCAAAAATCCAAAAACACTTCAACAAAAATTAATCAATTTAGCAGGAGTGATTGAAGTTGGAATATTTACAAGAAAACCAGACATAATTTACAAAGCAAAACAAAATGGAAAATTTGATGTTTTAACTTAATTTTCGTGATACAAGTTTTCCAAATCCAGATTTGCCTATAACTTCAAAATCTTCAGCTACAACAGTTCCTCTTACAATGGTTTTAACAGGCCATCCTTTCAAATTCCATCCATCATATACAAGATAATCAGAAAAACCACCAAAAAGTTCAGGAGAGACTTTTGCGTCTTTTTTCAAATCTATCATAGTAATATCAGCATCATATCCTACTGCAATAACTCCTTTATCAGATAATCCAAATATTTGTGATGCATTAGTACTAGTGAGATTTACAAGTTGATCAATTGTTATTCTATTTTTGTTAACACCCTCACTGAGCAATATTGGTAATGAGGTTCCAATTCCAGGAAAACCAGCCAAGGCACTCCAAATGTCATCACCATCTAATTTTAATTTCAATTGGTTTGCAACATGATCAGTTCCAATTGTATCAATATGATTTTTCTGAATAGATTGCCACATATGTTGCACATCATTTTTTGTTCGTATTGGAGGCATAACTTTTGCAAGATAACCATCTTGTGTCTCATGAGATAATGTTAGATAATGGGGACAAGTTTCAACAAAGATTTTGGTTCCATTCTTTTTTTCAATTTGTATTTGATCTAGAGCAAGTTTTGACCCAATGTGAACAAAGTAGATTGTACAATCATACTTTCGCCCATATTCACAAATTGTTTGAATTGATTTTACTTCAAAATCAGGGGAACGACTTTGTGACCAAGAATTAAGACCGTCATGATTTTTTTGTTTTTCAGTTTTCATTCCACATGCACATTCTTGGTAATCCTCTGCATGAACTAAAACAGGGCATTTCAATTGTGATGCATTTTTAATAATTTTTTCAACTAAATCATTTGTTACATTTACATGAGATGAAATTAATTTTTCTTCTCCAGGATTCATTTCCATGTAAACATGACCAACTTCACCCCCAAGATTCATGTAAATTTTAAAAGAAAGAATTTGGTTTTCAGTGCAATATTTCATTTCATCTATCTGATTAGTATCAAAAATTGAAGCATGTAGTGTATAATCAATATAATGGGAGTTTTTACTTGCTAGAAGATGTTTTTGAAGTGAATCTTTGTATGAGCCTTCTAATCGAAACATTCGCATCATTGTAGTAACACCACCAATTGCTGCAGCGTGTGACTCAGTTATCGCAGCTTGATCTATTGGCGAATATACTCCATAATGAACATGTGTATCAATAACTCCTGGAATACTAACAAGGCCAGAACCATTAATTTTTTTGTCACAACTAGGAGATTCATTAGTAATTAGTTTGATTTTTCCATCATCAATTACAATATTTTTTTCAACCATTCCATTTGATGTCATGACGTGTGAGTCTGTGATAATTGTATCATAAGTCATTTCTTTATCTACAAATTCCATCTATATTAGTAGAGTAAAAATGAATATACGTTGTTGAAAAATGTGAATACTAGGGCCGATGGCTTAGGGGTATAGCGCCACGTTCGCAATGTGGATGTCGAGGGTTCGATTCCCTCTCGGTCCATTTCACGAAAACATTATACAGTGAAAAATGAACATCTTATTATGAAAGTATTCAATGGTAAACAAGCAGCAAATGATTACATGTCTGCACATACCTTGGCATTTTCAACACCAGAGTTAACGTTAATGCGTTTTTCATTTTGGTTAGGAGATATGGTCCCAGATCCTGAGAAAAAAGAAGAAAGCGTTCCAAGACTGTACACTTACGTTGAAGAAAAAGACTATGCACCAGTAGAAATAATTGATGATGATAAATATGAGCCAACAGGAGCTGTTCTTGGTTCATCAATGTACGGAAGTGCAAATTCGGAATCGTCTGGAGAAGAACAATTTTGTTCGGAATGTGGTTCTAAAAATTCACATACTGCAAAATTTTGCAGAGAATGTGGAGTAAATTTAGTTTAGAAATTATTGTTTTGCGCCACACTTTGTGCAAAACTTTGCATTGGATCTTAATTCACCTCCACATGAAGTACAGTTTCCTGCACTTTGTCTTTGAGGAAGTAACGAAGGATCAGGAGATGGTAAAGTTCCAGCTTGGCTAAATGCTTCAGGAGTAGACATAACAGATGGTGGGCCACCAACTGGATTTTGTGCAGATCCCGATCGTGGGCCAGAATTCATTCCAGGCATCATTCCAGGTTGTCCCATTCCAGGCATTAGTCCAGGAGATTGGGTTCCACCGCCAGCACCAGATGAAACTCTGTCAAGTGTTTTTTTCATTTCCATTAGGGACTTTATTGCTAAAAATTCTAAGGCAGAGTAAGCTACAGTGTAATCACCTAATTTTTGAAAGAATTCTTTATCTGAAAGTTTTCCTGCTTTATACAAATTATTTGCATCAAGAAATGTTTCATAATATCCTTGTGATTCATCAAATAGTGCTTGTAATTTATCAAAAGTGAGATTTAGTGTATCAATTTCTCCTAGTGACATAATTCAATGAGGAGAATCTAATATTAATAGTTTAGAATAAAAAGAGAAAAATTAGTAGAGCCTAAATTTTTTCTAAGGCTCTATCTATCATGTTTTGGTAGGTTTCTTTTGAGCCTGCACCAACTTGTTGAGCTATGATTTCACCTTTGTTTAAGAGGATCAATGTTGGAATGCTAAATACATTGTATTTTTGTGCAATTTCTTGCGCGTTATCAACATTAACTTTTACAAAGTTGACTTTTCCATCATAATCTCCAGCAAGTTCTTCTACAACAGGACCAACCATTCTACATGGTCCACACCACTGAGCCCAAAAGTCTACAAAGACTGGTTTATCAGAACTCATAACATCGGTTTCCCATGATTTTGGATCATCAATTTCAGTAATTGCCATGATTATCAAATTTTATCAAAACATCACATCTAAAAATGTATTCGTGGTTATGATACACTGGAATAGTTATTTGGTATTTTTCAAAATATACTTAAATGACGTGTTAGAGATAAAATTGCATGAGTGCAGAACTTAGATTAAAAAAACTTAGAGGTTCAGGAGGTTTCATTATGGCACGAGTTACAGATGAACAACAAAGTAAGGGAAATCTTGGTGGTCCAGATCTATTTTTAGCACCTATTGGAAGATTAGAAGCCGATAAGATTTCCAAATACACTTGCAATACATGTGAAAAAGAATTTGAAGGAAGTCCAAATATAGAATTTGAAAATCCAAATGAAGAAGTTGCTGAGAATTTAATTTTGGTTGAGAGAGGGAAATATCTCTGTAATGGATGTGGCTCAACAATTGCAGAATATAGAGACTTTAGGAAACCAAATGAGCAAGTGGAAGTAGGATTAGCAAATCCAATTGAACAACAACAAGAAGCCAGTTTTTCAGATTTTGATACATTTACTGACCAAGAAACAGAACCAGTACAAGCAGCTCCAGAACCAAGTTCTAGAGTGGATACATTTCGTTCCATTTTTGGTATGGATGTTTTTGATGAGAGCGCAAAAAGGATTGGTAAAGCAAAACAAGTAGGTGTGGATGCAAATCAAGAACTAGTGTTAGTTGTTTCAGATGTTAGTGGAAATGACATCAATGTTAGTTGGAGTAGAATTGGAACTGTCGGGGAGGTAATATTTTTAGGAAAATCAGGCAATACAGAAACAAAGGTGGAAAGTACCCCTGTTGGAAAAGGTTTACGATGCCCAAGTTGTAATTTTGATAACAAGCCAGATTCAAAATTTTGTGAGAGTTGTGGAACACAGTTATAGATAATCGACAAGATTTATCTTAGTAAATTAGCGAGCAGACATAATTTGGGAAAAAGTTCAACAAAAAGCCTCATCAAAGATGTAGTAGTTATAGTTATAGCTATTGCAGTAATTTGGCTTGGTCTACAAGCAGTTTTTGGAACTGCAAATCCATTTTATGTGGTTTCAAGCGGAAGCATGATTCCTGCTTTAGAAGTTTATGATGTAATAGTTGTTGAGGGCAATACGCCATTTGAAGATGTAAAAAAAGGTGATATCATTGTATTTTATTCACCAAAACTATACGAACAAGGAAATGAACGTGTGATTGTTCATAGAGTTAGTTTAGATATGTCAACAGATAATCAAAAAATAGTAAGAACAAAGGGAGATGCTAATCCATCATCAATAGCAGGAACAGATTATCCAATCACTGAAAAAGAATATCTTGGAAAGGTAGAACATGTAATTCCACAAGTTGGATATATAACACAAATTCTTCAACCACCAATCAATTACATTATAATCGCAGTCATAATTGGCGTAATGGTTGTAAGACATTTTGCGGGGAAGGAAAAGAAAAAGATTGAATTTCAGTATACAAAAGATGATTCATCAGAACATAGTGAACTAGAGAAGATTACAGACGATCATTCTGATTCAGAGTATACAAAAACATCAGAAAAAGATGAATCTTTAGATAATGATAAGAAAGAGATTTAGTATTATTTCTTGTCAGGTATTTTGAAAACGCGTTTAAAGTATTCAGAATTTTCTTTTGCTTCTTCAGGTTCTTCTTTAACTTTGGCTAGATCTTTTGCAAGTTGTTTTTTGTAGCCTAATTGCATTTGACGAGCAATTTGGATTCTTTGAGCTTGTGGAGAACCTGCTCCATGCATGGATTCAGTTAGATAACCAACTGCATTTCTTCCCATTGTCATGTTTTCAATTAGTCTTAATATTCTCATTCTATTTTCAACTTCAATTCCAGATTTGCCTTTAAGATATTTTTTCAAGAGTGGTCCAGTTTCTTCACTTCTAAATTCGGCTTCAGATGGTAATGTAACTAGTATTCCACCGGCAACATCTTGTGCTAATCTTGCTAATTCGTAAGGTAGTCTAGTAACATTATGTTTACAGACGTTTGCAAGCATATCGTCGTTAAGAAATACGCCTGATTTCATCTTATGGCCTTGATATGATGCTGCAATTCCAGCAGCGTAAATTGATTCGTTGAGATGCGTCATTTCTATGATTTTATCTTTGATGTGGGAAACTTTTGGTACACCATTGTATTCTGCAATTGCAGCTGTTGCACCAATCAAAACATCACCTAAACCAGTTTTACAAACATAGCTTCTTCTATGATAACAAGTAAATCTTTCAACTAGCATTGATGCAAATTCGTATTCACCATCCATGAAGATCATTTCGTTTGGTATGAATACACGGTCAAAGATTACCATTGTTTCTTGTCCACCATATTCAGAGTTTCCAACATCAATGTCACCAGGTTCCATACTACGGGTATCACAGGATTGTCTACCATAGATGTAAGTTATTCCAGGCGTGTCTACTGGAAGAGCACCTACAATTGCATAGTCTTTGTCATTTTCTAATAATCTCATAGTAGGCATTACAATCATCCAGTGTGAGTTGATTGTACCTGTTTGATGTGCTTTAGCACCAGTTACGTAGACACCTTTATCGTCTCTATCAACAATATGCAAGAATAAGTCAGGATCCTCTTGTTCACTTGGTGCTAGACTTCTATCACCTTTAACATCAGTCATTGCTCCGCCAATTACCAAGTTTTCATGTTGAACAATTTTAATAAATTCTAATAATCTTTGATGATATTTTGTTCCGTGTTTTTCATCTATTTCAAATGTTGTAGAATGTAGAGAGTTTAATGCATCCATTCCGACACAACGTTGAAAACATGTACCAGTAAGTTGTCCTAATTTTCTTTGCATTTTATTTTGTAAAACTAAATCTTCTGCACTTTCTGCAATGTGTAAGAAACGGTTTACTTTTTCACCAGAGATTAAAGATTGTGGTGATGCTAGTTCTTCTTCTTCAACTGCAAGATCATATGTTTTTGCTACTGCATTAATTGAAGGACGGATCATTGGGTGATCTACGGGTTCTTTTACTAATTCGCCAAATAGGTATACTTTAAGATCTCTTCCTTTTAGACTCTCAATATACTCCTCGCCAGTTCTTATTGGTTTTGTTGTTTTTTGCATGTTGATGTTACATTAACTGATTCAAATAATTAAAAAGTTTCCAAAAAAAGCTGTGCCTAACTAGAGCCCAATACGTACATCGAGAACTTTACAGCCCTTATTTTTCTCCATTACCAAAACTGGATTCATATCCAATTCCTTGATTTCATTGAAATCAGATACAAGTTGAGATAATCGTTGAATACATTCTGAGAGTTTTTTTACATCTGATGGTTTTTCGCCTCTAACACCTTCTAGTATTTTTTTAGTTTTAATTGAAGATATCATATCATCTGCTTCAATATTGGTCATTGGTGCAAGTTTGAAAGTTACATCTTTTAGAACTTCAACATAGATTCCTCCCATTCCAAGCATTACAACTGGTCCAAATCCTGGTTCAAGTTTTGAACCAATAATCATTTCTTTCCCACCTTTTACCATCTCAACAACAAGAACTCCTTTGATGTCAGCTTTCTTGTTGTATTTTTTTGCATTTTTTATAATAGTATCAAATGCATTTTCAATATCTTTTACATTTTGTATATTTACTTTTACTCCACCTGCATCAGATTTATGGATAATTTGTGGTGATACAATTTTCAAAACTACAGGATAGCCAATTTTTTTAGCTATGGATACTGCTTCTTTTTTGGTTTTTGCTAATTTACTAGCAGGTAATGGAAAACCATATGCTCTAAGAATTTCTTGACCTTCTTCTTCTAACAAAGCATTACGCTTTTCTTTTTTTGCAATATCTAGAATTTTTTTTACTTTGTCTTTTTTTACGCTGAATTTTGTTGTTTTTCCAGGAGAACTTCTTACCCAATCAGTAAAGGTAAGCATTGCTCTGAGTGCACGAATTGAACCTTCTGCATATGTATAAAAAGGGACATCCCCATTTGCTAAGATTTCACGATTAGTTATTCCTTCATCTAAGCCCATCAAACTTGCCAACATTGTTTTCTTGTATTTTTTTGACATGGATACTATGACTTGTGCAAGTTTATCATAATTCAGTGTGGCAGATGGAGTGCACATTGAAATTACAGAACCAACATTTTTGTGTTTTAAAACTTCGTTTAATACATTTTCAAATCTATTGAAATCTGCATCACCTACAATATCTACAGGGTTACGTGAACTTCCCCATGGAGGAATAACAGCATCAATTTTTTTTCTTATTTCTTCAATTTTTGCCATTTTTATTCCAAGTTTAGAACATGCATCCGTAGAAATAATAGCAGGTCCACCTGCATTTGAAACAATTACCAGATCACCGTTCATCGGAAGCGGTTGTTTTGAAAATGCAGTTGCATAATCAAATAATTCTTCCATAGTATCAACACGAATTGCGCCAGATTGTTTTAACAACGCATCATAGATTTCATCAGAGCCCATTAATGCACCTGTATGAGACATAGCAGCTTTAGCACCTTCTGGACTTCTTCCAGATTTTAAAACTAAAACAGGTTTTTTCTTTTTTCTTGTAATGTCTTTACATACCTTAAGAAATTCTTGTCCATTTCCCATATCCTCAAGATACATAACAATGACTTTGGTTTGTTTGTGTTCAGCAAGCATTTTAAGAATATCAATTTCACTCATGTCTGCTTTGTTTCCCATACTAATTACAGCGGAAAATCCAATTCCTTGTGCACTTGCATCTTCAACTAGTGCTGCACAAATTGCACCACTTTGTGAAATTAGAGCAATTTCTCCAGATTTAGGAGTAATTTTGAGAAATGTAGAGTTCATCATGGTTTTAGGATCTAAATTCATCACACCAAGACAGTTAGGACCAATAATTTGTAATTTGTATTTTTTTGCAATATCTTTTAGTTTCTGTTCTAGCTTTGCACCTTCCTCATCAACTTCTTTGAATCCGGCAGTAATGACAATTGCACCTTTGAGTTTCTTTTTTCCACATTCTTCTAGTACTGTAGGAACAATAGTATTTTTTGTAACAACAACTGCAAGATCAATTTTTCCAGGAACATCTAAAACAGATTTGTATGCTTTTTTATCAAAAACAGTTTCACGTGTTGGACTAATTGGATAGATTGTGCCTTTGTAACCCTTCATGATATTTGATGTGATTGCACGACCTACACTACCTTCTTTGTCAGATGCCCCTACAATAGCTATGGATTTTGGAGATAGAAAAACAGATTCAGTCATCGTATGTTTTTAGATCAAAAATTTTTCTATAATTAAAGCTATTCTAAATTAACTTCCAAGCATTTTTCCTGCTAAATTTTCCTTTCTTGGAATCCATTTTATTTCTAATTGAGGAATTGTAGGAATTAACATCCAGGCTTCCTGTGCTAAAGCACGTAATTGCTCATTATTTATTGCAAACTCATGATTTAGTTGATTTACAGTGTTTTTTGAATCACTAAAAATTACAATTTGAGCTGAAGAATTTTGGAATTTTTTTAATGCCGAGATTATAGCTGAATATTCAGCTTGATTATTTGTAATACCTAATTTTTCTTTGTAGAATGATTCTCCAGTCTCTTTTATAAAAAAACCAAAACCAGATTTTTCACCGCCTGCACCATCAACGTAAACACTAACTGTCATCTTTGTACAATTTTGTTAGTTTAACTGACAAATTTAATGTGATCATGTATACTACAGTAGAGATTGATTGTGAGACAATTGATGCCATATATGGTTCATATTCAATTTGTAATAAATAATATTGTAAACACCATCGAACAATTGTGTATACAATTTCACCAATACCTAATGATGAAATTATTTTAATTAGATCTGATTTTAAAAGTGAATTATCTCTTTGACCATTATCTAAAACATATTTTTTTCTATTATCAAGAAAGAATAATCCACCAAAAATTGAAAAAAATACTGCATAATCTATGATTAGTGTAAATGAAGAATTGAGGTAATCTGCTTGATCACCAAAATAATCAGCTGCAATTGCAGAGATAATTATTGATCCAAGAAAACCGAAGAGAACATTTTTGTTTAGTTTTAGATATTCTTGATATTTTTGTTTCATAATATTTGATAAAACGTGCCATTTTTAGCTTTTCTAGGTAAAGCCATTAATTATATTATTTTACAATAGAATTATGGATTCAGATGAAAAGCGATTGAAACAGGAAGACTGTAATGAGGATGAATTAGGTACAGGGGTACTAACTCTAACTAACAAACGTATTGCGTTTGATAAAAGAAAGAGTAGAATTGCAGATTTTTCAACTAAAATGGGAGAAACTGTAATTGATGCATCATTAGATGAAATTGATGTTTGGAAAGAAGGCAGATTCATCAAAAAAATTTGCTTTAAAATAAAAAATGACAAAGATGAAAAATCTTACAAGTTTGGTGTTTTGGGAACAGGCGGATGGCTAGAAGAGATTCAAGATGCAATTGAAGATTTTAAAAATCAATAATGTACATCAACACTATCTAACCTCCATGATTGTTTAACAAAAGTATCTTTCATTTTTGCACCTTTAGAAACACTAGATTCACGAATTCCTGTCCAAGCAATTTGTGAACCACAGTCACCAGCATAATTTAATGGAACAACAAAAAATTTTGCTTTTTGTCTTTTGCATACATCTTTTAGCATAGTGGATAGTCTTTTGTTTGCAGCAACTCCTCCTACTATCATAATCTCATCTTTTCTTGTAAATGCTAGTGCGCGCTCGGTAGCTTCAGCAATCATAGCAAATGCAGTTTCTTGTAATGAAAAACATGCATCTTCAACACCTTTTTTGGTGCTTTGTTTTGCAGCTGACAATAAACCAGAGAATGAAACATCATTTCCTTTCACGACATATGGTAAATCAACAT
>Ga0208764_10002006_pt1 | contig 12924 bp, 7 predicted proteins | sample ETNtaG_18_FD_185762 | JGI IMG/M metagenome (GOLD analysis project Ga0208764, IMG submission 185762) | Marine microbial and viral communities from oxygen minimum zone, Eastern Pacific Ocean - ETNP201302SV91 (SPAdes) (version 2) | ecosystem: Environmental > Aquatic > Marine > Oceanic ... | reverse complement strand
GATTAATGAACACCAATTACTACCAGCAAGAACACTATCTCCATTAACATCATTTTGACCAGAAAGATCCATAGTATGAGATATTTTTAAATCATTATTAGTACCAAACTTAGCTTCGGTCTCATCCTTAAATTCTAATGCATTCGCAGACTTATCCCATTGTAGATCCTTACCTGATGTAGCACCAGGAAAGTTTACATCACCATTAAATGTTGTTATACCAGTTACATTTAATGAACTATATGCTGGATCATCAGTATTAACACTATCTAATTTTGTTTTTAATGCATTAGTGAAATTATTTTCGGATAACTGACCATCTTGAACAGAATATGTCGTATGACTCGAATTTATTGTAATATCATTATTACTTCTAGTTAATGTTACATTATTACCAGGAACAAAACTAACAGAACTAATTCCACTACCAGATCCACCAGCAGTTAATATAATACTTTCATTTGACCCATCACTTACCGCTGATACCCCATAAGTTGTATCAGTATTAGTATATGATGATGCAATCTCTAATTCTTGATTAACTCTATTAATGGTTACATTACTACCACCTACTAAAGTAACATCAGTAGTTCCACCACCAACAGTTGATAGCCTAATATGTTTCTTATTTGCTACTCCAGTATCTCGTGCTTGAATATCATATGTTGTATCAGTAGTAGTATAAGTTTTATTATCAACAGAACCATCTGCCATTAAGAATTCAGTAGAAGATCCACCAACTCTTTTAAAGCTAGTACCTGTTATTATACCAACAGCTTCTATACCACCGTCAACTTTGAAACTTTGTTCAGGCATTCTTATACCTTAATAGCAGTGAACTTAACTTTAAATACAGTAGAATTAGCACTAGCAGGAGTTGCTCTTAGTCTCATATTACCACCACTAATATCCATAGTATAAGAAGAAACATCAGAACCAGTCTTCAATGTACCAAATTCTGTAAATGCAACATTAGTTCCATCATGAATAGCAAGTATTTTAACTAATTGATAATTGGTTCCTTGCTTTGCCTGTATTAGATATTCACCAGAACGATAAGTTGCAACTGCTAGTTGATGTAAATTTGTCTGCGTTGTTGCAGTAGTTGTTACACTTACAGTATGATCATTAACCCAAGCACTACCGTTATAGGTAAGTGTATCTCCTTCAGCAGCAGATGATATAGTTGTATCACTTAAAGATGCAACTGAATTAGTTGCGTTAGCCCAGTTAGATCCATTAAACTGTAATACCTGAGTATTCTGAGGTGTTGAAAGACTTACGTCAGTAAGTGAGTCAAGAGATGATGCACCACCAGTTGCCTGTGATAACCATGTAGTTCCATTATAGATCTGAAGCGTATTAGTATCTGTATTATAGATAAACGCACCAGTCTCTGTAGATAATCCAAGTCTTTGGGTACCAGTAAGTCTAGGTGGAATCATATATCTGGTAGCAGCACCTAATGTACCGGATCCAGCATATGCAAAGTCAACAGCAGCTTTTGCTATCGTAGTTCCAATACCAATATTGGCATTACCATCAAAGTATACATAAGTATTTCCTTCAGCAGTAAGACTACATGATTTTATACCAATTTTATCATCTTCGAAACAAACATATTCATCCTTAACAAGTAATCCATCAGTACCAGGATCTGATCCTATTCCTATATTATCAAATCTTCCAGTACCAACAACATGTATTGAAGTACCACTTGTTGTAGTAGTACCTATTCCAACGTTTTGGAATAATGCTATCTCAGTTCTTCCATCTAAACCAATATTTGTCAGAGGTGCATTTGTTCCTAAACCAATTGAATTTAAATCAGCGAGATTAGTAACATTAAGGTTGTAGAATGTTGAAACACCTGAAGTAGCAGATACATTACCATTTAATACATTAATCTGTATATCACCACTTATAGATCCACCAACAACAAGATCTCCACCAACTGTAAGGTTATCAGAAATACTTCCAATACCAGTAACATGTAATGGGAATTCTGGAGAACTATTTTTAATACCAAGATTACCCTGGTAATCCAAAGTCATCAAATGCTCACTAGTTTGATGATACCAGTTATATGCTCCAGTAATTCCTGCACCAACTGTTTGACCTGATAGATTTAAATGTTGGTTAATATCACCATAATCATTATTAATAATATCAAGTGACCTAACCTCACTACCATATCTGATTAAACCAGTACTTTGTCCAATTCCACTAGCAGTCGCTGCTTGATTTCCAAAAACAATTCTAGATTCTTCTGTACCAGTAAAGTTTACTGTCGAAATACCACTTGCAAATACATCTATTGCCTTTCCTGTCGGATTAATACCTATACCTAATTCATCTGCCCTAAGTACAGTTGTGGTAGTAATACCAAGATTTGAAGTTGTAGCAGTTACAACCCCAACAAGAAAAGTTCCTCCAGTAGCATCAATTTCACTTGTATTTAATTTAGTAATAGTAGATGCAGTTCCAGCATCAACATTAGAAATCTGTCCATGGAAATCACCACTAAAACTAGTTGCAGTAACAACACCAGCAGCAATAGTAATATCACCAGAAGTTACTTTAATATCTCCAAAAGTAGAGACACCAGTAGCATATACATTACCAGTAACATTACCTACTAAATTTCCAGTAACATCACCAGTCACATTTCCAGTAAGAGGTCCAGAGAATGCATTTGCAGTTGCAACACCGCTTACATTAAGAGTAGATGCATTGGCAACACCAAGAGTACTTAAACCAGAAGATACATCACCCTCAATATCACCTCTAAATCCTTTTCCACATGTAATAATACCTGTTGCATGAATATCACCAGTAGATCCAATACCAACACCACCAGCAATAGATCCATTAATAAGATCTCCACCTATTTGTAGAGGATATCTAGGATCATTTGTTTGTACACCAACCCATCCACGACCATATATGCTTGTAAAACCTAGACCAACATCAATGTCAACCCATTGTGTAGTTGGTAAATTAAGTAAATATTTTCCATCCCCATAATAAGTTACTATTCCAGAAGGAGTAGAAGCAGTTATAACACCAGCAAGAACACTAACACCAGATCCAACTGTACCAGAAGTAAAGTTATTACCGTTAACTATTAAGTTAGTTACTGTTAATGTGTCGTATAACCCCGAAGTGGCTGATAATAGTCCAACAAAATTAGCACCGCCTCTAACGTCCAAAGCTTGTGTAGGAACCGTAGTTCCTATACCAACCAGACCCGTCGGATTTACATACAGGTTATCGTCATCAACTTGGACACCATTACGGAAGTTAAATGTCTTTCTAATATTAGCCATTTATACTTTATTTTTTAGTTATTTATTGGTTGAGTTTTGCCTCTAGTTCAGAAACCTTACCAGAAAGTTCCTTCACCGCTTCAACAAGTAGTGCAGTAAGTCTTTCGTACCTAACTGCTTTGTACCCATCAGGTCTTGTTTGTGTCATTCCAGGAAGATTAAGCAATTCCAATTCTTGTGCGATAACACCAATGTCATCCCCAGAATGAGTTGCATCATCTTTCCAAGTATAAGTAACACCTCTAATTGAAAGAACCTTGGCAAGAGGATCTTCAATTGATTTAATGTTATCTTTTAATCTTTCATCAGATGACCAGAATGCAGTAATATCACCCGTCACTCTGAGATCACCAGTAACATCAAGTCCACCACTTAATGTAGTAGATCCACTAACAGTTAAGTTATCATCAATTGTTACCGTTCCACCAGCAGAATCAAGAGTTAAATTACCAGTTGCAGTATCAATTTCATTATCATTTGAACCATTAGCAATTCTAATCTCACCGATATGTGCTTCAGACCAAGGTTTAGTTGAAGATCCAAGATAAGCACCTTCATCTGCATCAGGAATAATACCAGTATTAATTGTTACTAATCCAGTAAATACACTAGTACCAGTAACATTAAAGTTAGTACCAACATTTAAATTACCACCAATACCAACACCACCAATAATTTGAAGTGCACCAGTAGTTGAACTAGTAGAACTAGTAGAAGAGAATAATTTAACATCTCCACATACATTTAACTTCTTACCAATCGCAGCTCCACCTTTAACTTGGAGAGCACCATTTAATAATCCATTAGAACAATCAATTGTAGCAGGATTACTATCAGTATCCTTATCAAATTTAACCGTTCCATCTACATATAAATCATTCTTCAAATTAAGTTTAGAGTTAATTCTAAGATCACCGTTAAATGTAACTGGTCCATCAAACTGAGATAGAATCTGTCGTGAGTTACCACCCTCAACAAGTATTCTCTCTTTAACAATTACTTCATCAAATACAACACTTAATCTGTTAGGATCTTGTCCAGTTACAGTTGGTATTGGAATATCAAATGTTATTTCTTGTCCAGTAGCAGAACTAATTTTCTTATTACCAACAAAGAAATCACCATCACTATTCATACCAGTATAAACAACCTGTCCACAAGATCTTTCTTGTGCTTGTGCTAAGAAATCTTCCGTTTCAGTAAGAGTCTTAACCTGAACTTGAGGTAGAGATGTTGAATAGTTACCTGGTCCATAACCAACATATTCAAATGTATGTCCAGATGCTCTAACGATTGATGGTCTACGTGTTTCAACTGCTAATGGTTTAATCTTTATAATTAAAGATCCACTAACATGAGCATCAATAAGAGTTCCTAATGCACCACGAATTACAGTTATTTCATCATTACTAGAACCACTTAATGCGTTACTAGTAATTCTCATAATTTCACCATTAATCTGGATATAAGATCCTAATGGGAATCTATCAAGAATACCAGTTACTCCACCATTAGGTCTCTTAACCTTAAAGGAAGTATCTACTGTAATTGCTTCATTCAATAATAATTCATCATGATCATAATATTGAAGATTTCTAACACCAATATTCTCACCAAGATTATCTGCACCAGCATTATGTGATGCTAATCCATGCTTAAAGATATATTTGGGTGAAGTAAGAGCAGATGTAGTCTTAGCAGTAAATATAGTTGGAGTAGTAACTGAAGTAACAACAAATTGACCTAAATCGGTATCACTAGAATTTTTAACCGTAAATGCATTACCTGCAAGAAGTCCATGAGCCCAAGGACATGTAAATGTAGTAGTGTCAACAGAGAACGATGTACTATCAACCTCTACTTGTGCTCCAAGATCTAATGCATACTGATTAATCTGAGGTGCATCACCAGATGTTTTAGCAACAGTAATTGATTTTTCACCTGGAACAGCAGTAACTCTATAATATGCATCTGTTGCAGTACCAATACCAGTTAATTGAACATAATTACCAATCGCAGTTGCAATACCAGCAGTTGCTATTGTTAATTTTGCCTGATTGGTTCCACCAATCGTACCAGAATCAAAGTAGAGGTTCTCTCCATTAGCATATCCAGAACCACCTTGTGTAACATCTGCTGAAGTTACAGCACCACCACTTACATTTACAGTAGCAGTAGCACCATCCCATGTAGAACCATTACTATTCAGTAATTTTACATTATAATATGTTCCATCAGTATGACCAGAACCGCCAGTTATTGTACCTGTTCTAACACCATTAAGTTGATGCTCTTCATCAAAAGTTAATGTTGCAGAATTTGCACTGGTAGTAACAGAAACAATTTTACTTCCTTTATTAAAGGTTTTATTAAATTTATCAACAGTCTCTCTCGTAATACTATTTTTAAGACTATTAGTAGTTGTCTCACCAAGTGGAGATCTAGTTGCATAAGTTACAGCAGCAGGTGGATTTTCTTCTGTATTATCCTTATCTAACTGTGGATAAAGATCAGTAACATCCTGTGCATACTTAAGATCTGTAAATTCATCAGCAATTGCATTACCAGAATTAAGTAGATAAAGATAATAAACACCATCCTGAACATTATAAAGGTATTGTGTTATAACTTCTGATCTATAAACATAGAAGTTTTCTCTAAGATCAGTTCTTTCAAATCTAGGTAATGTAGAAGACCTTGTATGAATATTATTAGTATTTGTACTTCCTGGATTATGAACTACTCCAAGAAGATCAGTAGATATAAATTGGAATGTCTTATCATTTGTAGTTGTAGTAACTACAAATAGTCCATTATATCCAACGTTAAGTGCTCCACCAGTATTAGTACTATCGGTTACATTTTTGATAGTAACATGATCCCCAACTTTCAATCCATGAGGAACATCAGATACTATAGTAACAACCTTAGATACATTATTATAAGCAGCACTTGTTATAAATTTTGTATTTCTATCATAATCATAATCTGCAGTTCCAATACTAGTAAGAGTAAAATCAGCAGTACTTCTTACGTTAGTTGAACTAGATTCTTGAAGAACAAATCCATCTCCTGGATCTCTACCATTCTTTTGCTCTTTTGGAATTACATATCTAATCTTATAAAGTTTTTCATCCAAACTTCTATCATCTTCTTTACGAAGTAGATAAGAAATATCAGTACGATCTTGTGGTGCAGTGCCACTTAAACTATTAATATGAGTCCATAATGTACTACTTCCTTGAACATGAATAAACCATTGGTTCTGATTAGGATCCCATTGAATTGGATGTCCAATTTCACCAACTTTTTTATCAACAACTCTACTTGTTATATGTAATTTTGTACCACCAGCATATGTGTTAATAGTAAGAGGTGTTCTAATATCAGCATTAGTTACAGATGATGCTAATTGAACACAATCAGCAGGAAGAACAAGACCATCTGCTCTTGTACTATTCTTTGCATTAGTTACAACATGATAAATTCCATTAGACTCAATATTCTCAGGAACATCTCCATCATCACTCTTAATCCAAATTGATTCACCATTTTGGAGTGTATGACCACTACCACCAGTATATGTTGTTGGTGTTAATTTAAAGTAGTAAAAAATCTTACCACCTTGCTCCAACTTAACTGGTTCAGCATTATATTGTTTCTCTGAACAACCAGTACCCGATGATGTAGTATTTGATGCATCAATCGGGAAGTCCGACATTAATATCTTTGCTTCATAATTAGTTCCACTTGGATTATTAACATAAATCTTATCATTTAGTTTTGCACCAACTCTATAACCCTGAGAAATACCTGGTGGTTCAACGTCCTTACTTGTAAATCCAAGTAAATACAAATGATTAGGTTTAGCAACACTCTTAGTCTTTGCTACATCAAATTCCAACCATTCAACATCAGAATCCGCTGTAACAATTGATCTTGGAGTTACAATAGAAGTAACAAATCCTTTATTATCCTTATCAAATGCTTCTTTCTTAAATCCATCAGCAGATAATGCAAACTGACCAAAGTTAGAGTTAGAGTTTGTAATGGATGCATCAGATCCAGATTCTAAATCAAAGTGTACATTATATCCAATAGCAAACACAGAAACGATCTGTAATGTTGCATCATTAGAAAGTCTAACGTGACTTGTTTCCCACCCAGTTCTGTAAACTGCTTCTGGATCTAAATGATAAACAGTTGATACGTTGGTGGAGTTTGCTTCTTCTGCAAGTTTTGCTCCTGCACGTTTTACATAACTAATACCACTATAATCTCTAGAAGATGGATTATATTTTACAAATGCACGGTCATCTTTTTGAAGTGAAATACCAGTAAACTGGGCAACAACCATGGATTTAAATCCAGATGATTTGCTACCGTCAGCGTGCATACCCTGCATACCCCATACAGAACGTAAGGAGCAGTTAAAGATGTATGGAGAAGCACCAGATACTGTGTCAGTCTCAATAGTAACCGTAGCAGAACCACCACTTAAACCAGCAGCAGGACCAGCAGGTAAATTATCTCTTACAAAAGGTAATAAGTATGTGAATGTTGTATCACCAGTAACTCCTTGTACCTTTCCAGAAATATTATAATCATTTACATTAACACCACGAATCTTAATTGGAGTATCCGCTGTTAATCCATGTGGACTTGCTGTCGTTACTGTTACAATATTACCAGGTGTTGCACCATCACCAGAAATAATATTTGTTACATTAATTGGATCTGATTTAAATGCACCAACAATTTCCCATTCAGGTCTTTGCTTGGCAAAAGATCCTGCCTGTGATGGATATTTTTGATCAATCTCTCTACTAGATGCTCTATTATATGCATTAGAAACCTTACTATAATACATATCAAGGTCTGATAAATCATACCCAGATGCATCATTTACACCATCTGCATATTCAAATACAGTTAACTTATGGTGAGAAAATGTTGGTTTAGTCTGATTAGTTTCTGAGAAGTTTTGATGATCAGTATAGACAAGAGTAGCTTCATTACCGTCAAAAATACTAAATTGCCAAAAATAACAAGAACCAGTTATCCTAAAAATAGCACTAGTTGGAACAATAGTATCTGTTGGGTTTGGTACATACCTTGGTCTTATCTTTGTCTTTCTTAAATCTAAACCAACAATAGAAGTACCACGAGGAACAACTACACCACCATGAATACTATTATATTTGTAAAGAATATTATCTGGCTGAGTTAAATCAAAGTTAGAATTAAGGGTTAATGTAAGTGTATCTTGGGCAAATGAAGTTGTGCCAGCAGGACTAATTGTTGTTGCTACATTATTAACGTTCTTTATCGCATATCCTGGTCGGTTATCAACAACGTGCTCACCAGGAAAGAGTAAAATAGTAGTTTTTTCTACTATATCATTATCATTTCCACGCAAATATGAGAACCTCGCTGCTTCGATAAGTGCTCTCTGTATCGTTTTAAAGGGTTTTGTCAGCGAATTACCCTGATTTTCTATACCGTCTGTGGCATCAAGGTCATTTGGATTTACATACAGAATCCGCCCTTCGGTATTCTTTATGAAATTTTCTAATTTATTAAGAGGCATCGGAGAATATTGGCCAAGATATTTCTATGTTCTATTTAGCTTGGATAGATTACCCAAATTCTAAGTTGAACGAAATTGATATCCTATCTTCATTACTTCTGTTTGGTTGAACACAGTGATAAAGAGAGGATGGAAATAAAAGCATTTTACCTGAGCCAGGAAAAAGTTCATATTCTGGGTGGAGAACCATTTGTTCTATAAAATTTTTATTATAAACAGAAATCTCTTTAGAACAACTGAAATAAGATGCATTTTGCAATACTATTCCACCACTGTTCTTAGGTAATTGTAACCAACATACACCAGACATATGTGATTGTGGATGCATATGAGATTTATTATATCCCCCATTACCATTTATATTCATCCATAATCCAGTCAATTTATACTGAAAATCATTACTAAAAGTATCACTATTAGATTGAAAATAGTTAGTAACATTCTTCGTAATAAAATCCTTTAAAATATTTTCAAAAAAATGATACTCATTATTGGAATGCCACCCACCCTCATTTGACAGGTTCAATCCCTTTGGATCTTTCTTTTGTTCATTATATACAAATTCAATTATATTATCCTTTACTTCTTCAAAATCCTGGATATCTACTCCATGAATAATAGTTGGGAATAATGGTATTACTGGCATTAAGTCTCCGCACTCCCACCTGTTCTCTGTCTTCTAATATATTCCTCTTCTTCCTTATCCTTAGAAAGAGGGGGATAATCTTCTATTCCTGCCTGTTCCATGCATTCTTCATAGAACATCTCTGCTAATTCATCTTCGCTTTTTTTCATGAATTGCTAAATCCGCATACTCTATTCTTTCTGGTTCCAATAAATCAGTTACAACTTCCAATACATCCATGAACTGTTCTGTTGTTTCACACGTAACCCTTTTCTCTTTTCCATCATCACTAATGATCAAAAAAGTTCTAGTACATACATCTATGACAGTACCTTTAACAAAATCATCATCCATACAAACTCTTCTAATACTAAGGTATAATACCCTAGTTAGGTCAATTTGTCAAGCCTCTCCTCAATGGCATCAACCTTTTTGGACAATTCTTGAATCGCTGCTGTAAGTGCTGGAATCATTTGTTTCTTATCCAATCCTTGATAAGATTCTGGATTCTCACTCCATAACCTGTAAGATTCATAATCTGAATTATCTAATGCTTTTTTAACATCCTGAGCAATAAAACCCGTTTCTCTTTTTCCACGAGTATGTTCATTATAATCAATATCTTTAAATGTAAAACTTACTACTGGTATTTGATTAACAAAGTTTAATGCACCTGTAAATGGTACAATATCTTCTTTAATTCTTTCATCAGAACCTTGATCCTCAAAAACATCTCTAACTTTATACTGAGCACTACCAAGATCAAACAGATTATTAAATGTTGGAAGTAAAGATCCTTGAAAACGTAACTCCTGTGATGATGAAGTAAGATCATAATACAGTCCAGCAGTTGCACCACCAGCAGCATTAAATCCACTTATTGAAGTAACCACACCAATAAATTGTTTTGCTGTTATGATGCCACTATTACTAATAGTTACACCAAGACCTACTTTAACCTGAGATTGATTAAATTCAATCTGATTAAGAAGGACTTTATCACCAACAATATCATCATAAAAATATGATTTATCATGGAAAAGTGATTTATCATTATGTACCTCTAAATTCTCAGAATCTTCCCATGCACCACCAAATAAATCTATCATACATCTGTACCTACATCTACCTTAGACAAATCTGGTTCCTTAACTTTAAGGAAATTACCAACATTAACCTTACCCATCCACCCTTTATAAGGAGCAAGATTTCCCAACCACGCTTTTGCACGATGCATAATCATACTAACCAAATCTATTCTATTCTCTGCTTTAATTAAAATACTACCACCAGCAACCAGAGAAATATCATCAGCAGCATCAAGATATATACTTGCTCCTTTTATTTTAATCTTTCCATTCTCCTCAGCAGTAATCCAAACATCTCCACTCTTTCCAGTGATAACAATATCAACAGAAGGATTAGATGCATTTTGACCAGCAATCATTTCAATTCTCTGGTCATTATAGATGTTCATAACACCCGTACCAGACATACGAATTACATTTTTATCCCCATAAGGACTGTATCCATAGAATCCATAAACAGTACTGCCATCATTTCCCATTGTAGGATTACCAGTATCAATGGTAAACCAAGGACTAAATTGGTCATACTGTCTAATTTGCCAATTTTTATTAGGTGCTTCTGCCATTTAAGTTACACAATCGATTACTTCTTTAACTTCACCCTGATATTCTGGTTTTGGTTTTAGTTTTGCTTTAAGTATAGCACCATATCCAACACTAGAATCAATAGAAATCTGAATATCTTCCGAATCCTTAACTTCAGGTAAACTAGTTATATCAGTATTTATTTTACTCACAGAAAGAATCATACCACCAGTACCAACCTGTATAGTATATTTCTGCCCAACACCATCAGTTACCACATCATCTTGATCATAATTATTTCCAGGTTTGACAACTATCACTTCATCAATAATATAAGGTGGTTCTGATTCTGGTGTTGCCTTAGAGTCAGAAACTGGATAATTTTCACCTTCTGAAACAATATAGATATCAGTTATTTGCTGATATGTTGGAGATTCTTCATTATAGTCTATTACTGCTCTTGCAATAGCACCATATCCCTGATTACAATTATCAACTATTTCAATAAATGGTGGAGTTTCATATTTCTGTCCAGGATTTGTAACATCAACTGCTAATACACTACCTGTTGTACTTCTACCTTCACCAACAGTAGATCCAAGAATTGGTACAGCAGATCCATCATACCCATTACTTCCAAATATTTTTACTTCTGGTGGATTACAAGTTGTATCTTTTTCTCCACTACATTCTCCACCATCACCATTCGCTTCATTAAGAATATCACTAGGAGATGGAACATTGGGGAATTTTGGTCCAGTACCAATACCGAACTGTGTCACATCAGCAAGAGGATTCTTTCCAGGAAGATCACATGCACTAGCACCCATTACTTGCCCAAGTAAACCTTCTACTTTTTCCCTAAGCATACCACCAATATCAAATCCACCTGGCATAATTTTACTTATACCACCCAATAATGGTCCCAATCCACCAGATATTCCACCAATAATTTTATTCATCATTCCACCAAGGAACTGATTACCAATACAACTCTTAAATTTCTTAACACTACCAGCAATACCTTTTAATAATCCTTTAATAGCATTACTCATGCCACCAATAATATTATTGGCAATACAAGGCATAGCAGTTTGCATTGCATTTAATGGACTTTCAAGAGCTCTTTGAGCAGCAACTCCTGCCATATGTGCAATACGATTACTCTTAGTTGCCAAGTATACCATAGTCTTAACTTTTTTATATAATTTTTTTAATCCACCATTTGCCAAAGTAGAAACTTTATCATATGCATCATATACCATACTACCAACTAAACCAGTAGATAAATCACCAATATGAGAAGTTATACTACTAATAGCACCATTAAGTCTTTGATCCAATACCCCAGTCAACCCTGCAATATCTGCACCACCAGTAATAGATTGAATTTTACCAACAAAATTATCAACTGCTACTGAAATTTTTTCTATTGTACTCGTTACAGATGTACTAGCACCAACAATTGTTTGACCAATACCATCAAAAGCAGTTCTGGCATCTTCACTAATCATTGAAGCAATATCACCTGTTACATGTCTAGGCATTACTAATGCCTTAGCATTAGATTCACTAGATTCAGAACTACCAATATAAGCACCATCATTTGTAATCTTACTGGTATACCCAGTATAAGGTCTAAAAGGACCAGCATATTGAGTACTAGCCACTTCTAATGTTCTACCAAGTAAACCTTGAATTACAGGAACCTGAGCATTATCACCATCTAAGAAAAATCCATAAACAGTATCACCAGGAGATATTCTT
>Ga0208764_10002003_pt1 | contig 12928 bp, 8 predicted proteins | sample ETNtaG_18_FD_185762 | JGI IMG/M metagenome (GOLD analysis project Ga0208764, IMG submission 185762) | Marine microbial and viral communities from oxygen minimum zone, Eastern Pacific Ocean - ETNP201302SV91 (SPAdes) (version 2) | ecosystem: Environmental > Aquatic > Marine > Oceanic ... | reverse complement strand
TTCATTAAAAAAGGCATTTTCACGGGCAGAGGATGAAGGCTTTTTCATTGAAATTGTAGCAATGGAGCCTGTGATGGGTGAAGGAAACCCAGGGATGAGCATCACTCGAGAATTCTATGACGAAGCCCGCTCTTTGGCAAATGAACATGGAAGTTTATTGCTGATTGACTCGATTCAAGCGGGCCTTCGAGGCCAAGGATGTTTGAGTATAGTTGATTATCCAGGATTTGAAAATTGTGAGGTACCAGATTTAGAAACTTGGTCAAAAGCACTGAATGCAGCACAATATCCACTCTCAGTTGTTGGAATGAGTAAACGAGCATCTGAATTATACGTCGTTGGAATTTATGGAAATACAATGACTACAAATCCACGCGCATTAGAAACTGCAGTTGCAGTATTGGACTCTGTAACTCCTGAATTGCGTTCGAATATCCGTGAAAAAGGGGTAGAGTTTCTGCAGAAGTTGAATGATTTAGCATCCCAATACCCAAATGACGTAACTTTGGTTCAAGGGACCGGCCTCCTCCTTAGTGCAGAATTAGATCCTGAAAGGTTCCCTGTAGTTGGTTTTGGAGCATTTGAGGAATGGTGCAGAGTACATGGTTTGGGTGTTATTCATGGCGGTAAAAATGCGTTGAGATTCACACCCCATTTCGGAATCACTTCTGATGAAATAGACTTGATTATCGATATATTTCGCAAAGGATTGAATGAATTTGATGGTAGTGGCGTTGCACAGGGTACTCATTGAGCCGTGAAAATATGTATGATGAATTACTTGAAACTCTTGCCGAATGTAAAGGCCTTCATGTGCAATTTCATGATATTTACACACCTGGCCGGAATGATTTGATGTCCAATTGGATTCAAAAAATTATTGACGGGAAGCAGCCAGAAAAAAGCGATACAATCTTTCATTGGGTGCATGTTAGGGATGCCCTTAATGCAGTTCGAATTTTGTCTGAAAATAGTGTAAAAGGTAAGATGGATTTATGCGGCCGTCGAGCATGGACTCAGGAAATGGTATTGGATGAAATTAGACATCTTTGGCTGAGATTTCAAAACACAATGGAACATTCTCACTCATTGGAATCCTTGAGTGAAATACCTTCGCCAGCAGCTGTAACTTATTCTGGTGAGCGAAGAAGACCTGATTTAGAGCCATTACATACAGCCTTACTCTCTTGTGGGTTAGATGGCTGGCGTCCCATGACTGCAATCAGAGTGGGGATTATGGAATGCATGGCATATTTACTTGAATAGATCAGAACCGAGTAATGGTAGTAAAACTGAAGCATCTCCCTCGACAGTAATTTGTGGTGCAGTAGGACGGATTTTCCCCCATGAAATTGCTTCACGTAATCGCGCCCCCGATAGACTTCCATCGTGTTCTGGTGCAGTGGTTATTCCAACTGCTGAATCTAAACCTCCCCTATATTGGTTCCACCAAATCACATGATGCTTGGAAATCCCTCCTCCTATCATCAATGCATGGCTTTCTTTACAAGTCCATGTCAAATCAGAAAGAATTTGTTCATCGGCTAGGAAATCAATCATGAAGTCGGGTGACCTTTGCCGATGCATGAATAGTTGTGCACCTATCGAGCCATCTGACAAACCAGGAATTATGATGGGGATTCTGTGTTTTGCTGCCCAATACAACAGACTACTTTCATCCTTTATTCTATCTCCAAGGGCCCAACATAATTCAACACTACCGAAATTCTTCCACGGGTTTTCAGGGTTTTCTTCAATTCTTTCTTGTTCAATTTCTTCTAGCCATGGGAGTACATTCCCTTCCAATATATCGCCATAGCACTCGTTTGGGATGATTACATTGCCAAGTCTATTGAGTCCTTGTTCTCCTAATTCGACATCATCAAGCTCAAATGCGCCGTGATAGTATGCTTGGTATGTACGAGCAATATCGTGATCCAATGTCCCACAGGTTGTTACAACAATATTGAAAGATTTCTTTTTGAGGGCTTCTACGAAGAAGCCACGGGTGCCAGTTGCGCACAAACACGCAGGGAATGAGAGCCAATTTAGAACACCATCTTCGGAAACTTTAGCCATGGAATCTCGAAGGATATCGCGTGCATGTGCAAGTTTTGTGGCAGTAAACCCACCTGCTTTGGACATTTGATCGATTAATGACGGCACACCAGTAACATGCTCAAATTTGTAATCTTCAACAGGGACGTTGAAATCACCAGCATCCAATGTCACGTGAATCGTTTTCCCCACTGCCCTTTCAGTCTTGAATGGAGCGGTCAGAAGCCCAGCACTAAATTATTCAATTGGTTTTTCTATTTTCTAATTGGAAAATTCTATCTCTTAAATTAGCTGCCCGTTCGAACTCTAATCTTGCAGCAGCTTGCATCATTTCCTTTTTCAATCGACCAAGGATGTCGTTGGAATGGGCCTCCGTAATGATATCATCTTCATGTTCAGGTTGCGATATATTGTCAACAATTGATTCACCAAACCAAGAACCAGCACCTAATTCAAAGTCCTTGATTAGATCTGGTTTGGCAATGACACCTCCTCCTCCCTTCCCCACTAATCGCTTGCCACCTGAAACACCTTTTCCAGCGGTCCCTGCTAGGAGATGCTCAGTTTCTACACCCATTACTGGTAACGCTTTTTCAATTGTTTTAGGTGTAATGTTGTTTTCTGTATTGTAAATCTCTTGTCTCTTCCTTCGCTCAATTGTTTGCGATATAGCAGCCTCCATTGCAGTCCCCATTGAATCGGCATAGAGTATGACTCTTCCATTTTCATTACGTGAGGCTCTACCTATTGTTTGTAACAGACTTCTTTCATTCCTGAGAAAACCCTCTTTATCTGCATCAAAAATAGTCACAAGCGCAACCTCGGGAATATCTAGGCCTTCACGCAATAAATTAATTCCAACGATTACATCAATATATCCAATTCGAAGAGCTTTGATGATTTCGCTACGTTCAATAGTGTCAATTTCGGAATGCAAATAATGTGCTTTCACACCCATGCGTTGCAAATATTCTGCTACTTCTTCTGCAAATTTGATTGTTAGAACTGTGACTAACACGCGTTGATTCAAACTTACACATTCTGTAATTTCATCCAATAAATCTTGAACTTGCCCTTCAGTGGGCCGAACTTCAATATTCGGATCCAATAAGCCAGTTGGCCGGATTTCCATTTTTATTATACCATCAATTTCCGCGAGTGCATCTTTCAATAGTGCCCTCCTTTTTGGTTGTTTTAATTCAGGTTCAGTTACCCCCCCATTGCCATATACATGTAATAAATTTTCAGGAATAGGCTGATTCGTGACTTCACAAAGGTGACGTAATTCTCTTTCTCCAGGTGTTGCAGAGACATAGAGCATTTGAGGCACTAGTGATTGAAATTCACCAATTTTCAGCGGTCTGTTATCAGCAGCAGAAGGTAGGCGAAACCCATGTTCGATTAAGTTCTCTTTTCGACTTTTATCTCCGGCGTACATTCCACCTAACTGAGGTAGTGTGACGTGACTTTCATCCATAACTACTAGGAATTTTTCTGGATTCCCATGGAACGTTTTTGCGCACGCTGCAAAAAAATCGAGTAGACAATACGGCCTTTCACCGTAATTTCTTCCATCAAAATGCATAGAATAATTTTCAATACTTCGACAATGTCCAATTTCTCGCAATAAGTCAAGATCGTACTTAGTCTTCGTTTCGATTCTATGCGCCTCGAGATTTTTCCCTACCTTTTCGAAAAACGAAATACGTTGATCTAGTTCAAATTCGATATCCTCTAATGATTGATCGAATCTTTCCTGTCCAGTCATGAAGAATTCTTTTGGATGAATCCACGCTTCTTCAATCTCGTCTAAGGGCTCCCATGAGACCGCTTCGCATACATCTATTTGGCAAATACCATCTAGGTCAAATCGAATTCGCAAAGGGTCATCTCGAGAAGGCATCCATATGTCAAGAACTTCGCCACGTAGGCGAATTTCACCCTTCGATATTTCACCAGCGACTCTTCGATATTGTAATCCGATTAATTCCCGAACAACCTCTCGGGGCTCAACTTCTTGCCCAATATGGATTCTCAAATGCTGTTGAAGAAACGTTTCAGGGGGATTTAGTCCGTAAATTGCTGAAACAGTCGCTACTGCAACTACATCGGGCCTACTAACTAATGATGCTACTGTTGAAAACCGTTCCTGCTCTATTCGCTCATTCATTGACAACTCTTTTTCGATGTATAGATCCCTCTTTGGAAGATAGGCTTCAGGTTGGTAGTAGTCATAGTGTGAAACAAAGTATTCAACAGCATTCTTTGGGAAAAGGGCGGACATCTCTTGCCATAATTGTCGAGCAAGTGTTTTGTTGTGCGACAGAATTAGAGTTGGTATATTCATGGCTTCGATAATATTTGCCATGGCGAATGTCTTACCTGAACCAGTTACCCCCAACATCACACATCTGGATTGGGAATTTTCCAATTGGAAAATTGTTTTTTCAATTGCTTTTTCTTGGTCACCTTCTGGTTGAAAGTGAGCATCTAATTTGAATTTTGCAATTCTTGGGTCTAAGTGGGCTTTTGCAGCCCCTTCCAATGCTTTGGATAGATCAAAAGGATCTCTTTCAGTCATGATGCCACCAACCCAGCTAGAAGGACCCAACCGGTGAGGACACTTGTGTAGAATAGGGATTTTTGGAAATCAATAAGTTTCTCTTGTCGAGAAATTACGCCGATGTTGACTAGTGCCATTATGCCCGCAAATAATACGAATAGAGTGGATTTTTGCGGAGCAGCTACAGCAAAGCATGCAAACCAAAGTAGAGTTAATTGCATTGATGTAAACCTCGTTGCCTTTTTGCCAAATGTTGCAGGAAATGATTTGATTCCATTTTTGCGATCGTTGTCCACATCCATTAATGCATAATTCAGATCAAATGCAGCAATCCAGCACATCACCCCAAATGCTGTGAACCAAATTTCGGGATACCAGTGGTATTCTGTAATTGCAGCCCACCCCAAATCCTCTCCAACAATGCCTAGCCAGGCACCAGCAGGAGCTAGGCCTAAGCATAGACCTAGCCAAAAATGACACCCCCAAGTGTATCGTTTTGTGTAGGGGTATATCACAAAAGCAATTACTGGAAGCCATGACATTTTGAGGGCGACAGTATTCAATTGCCCTGCACCAATTACTAGCATCGATAAGAAAATCAGACATAACGTCCAAGCAGTAGTTAGGGTAATACTTCCTTTTACCAGATGCCTTTCTGCAGTTCGTGGATTTTTCGAGTCAATACCTCGGTCGATGATTCTGTTAAGCGACATTGCTAATCCTCTCGCTCCAATAGCTGCAATGAGAATCCAGATAATTTCGCTTAGGGTGGGACTCCCTGCGATTATCGCCCCCATAAATACGAATGGCAATGAGAAGAGGGTGTGTTCAATTTTTACAAATTCTGTAATTTCTTTCAGACCCAAGTTCTCACCTCTTTCTCATACCATTGGTCAACGCGATCCTGTAAGTCAGGGGGGTGTAAGCAAACAGCAGGCCATCTTCTAATTGGCACCTTTCCTTGTTTAGAAGGAATTGGGGCTGTAGCATCCCAGCACACTCTTTTTCTTGCATCATCGAAGTGTAAATCTCGGCTTACTTCAAACCTGCAAAATAGTCGCCATAATAATTCTCTTTGCATACCTTGATTGTCGAGATTAATTTCATCGTCGGTGATAAATAGCCACCTCAAGTTATCTGAATTTTCTAATTGCCAAATTGAATTCCTCAATTGACTAATTTTCTCCTTTTGTCCACGGGCACCTTCTTCATTTGAAATTTCTACATTTTCGTTAGGCGAGGGCCCCCCGTCGATTTCAGTTGTAATAATAGCAATTGAACTGCGCAACATCTTTGCTTGAGTAACACCCTTTACTCCACGAATTTTTTCGATGATGCTATCCCCTGGACCAAGAGGTATTTTTTCCCCATGCCGCGGATCCTTTTCAGGTGGCGTTGTAGCGTCGATTAGTAACTTGCTGTGTACATTTTCCCAAGGTGAGGCATGTGCAAGTTGGTCAGCGACCATTCCATCTAAGGTGATTAAATCTTCTTGGATATTGACACTATTATCAATTGCATCTAAAAAAGCCTCTAGGTCTTTTACAGGGTGGCCTTCATTGACAGTAGTAATTGTTTTCAGAAACATCATTTGTCCAGCTCCAAGTAATCCCAATGCAGTTTTTCTTGCTTGCCTGGGGTATCGTTGCTTACTTGCCACAATTGCGAGATTATGGAATCCAGTTTCTAGAGGTAAGAACAAGTCTTGTACATCTCTGTGCTGAAACTGTAGAACTGGGTGAAATGCATCCCCGATGGCCTCACCAAGATAACCATCTTCCATGGGGGGTTTTCCAACAATTGTCATTGGAATAACAGCATCTTTGCGATGTGTAATTGCTGTTACATGTAGGACTGGATATTCGCTTTCTAACGAATAATGTCCAAAATGATCTCCAAATGGCCCTTCAGTACGAGTTTCACTAGGGATGGTATATCCTTCTATAATTACATCACATTCGGCTGGAACGTACAGATCTTGGGTGAGGCATTTGGTAATTCTAAGTCTCCGATTACCCAATAGTCCAGCAAACATGTATTCTTCCAAGTTATCAGGTAGAGGCGAAATTGCACTAAACATGACTTCGGGGGGCCCTCCTAAGCAAATTGCAACAGGCATTTTACCGCTGGTGGTTGCAGCATGATCGGCACCATGCTTGTGAATTTGCCAGTGAAGACCCACTTCTTTAGGACCAAAAATTTGCCCCCTATACATGCCAAGGTTATGCTCTCCAGAGGACTGATCTTTAGTCACTACAAGTGGTAAAGTTATGAATGGGCCACCATCATCCTTCCATGTTGTTGGAATAGGTAGTTTGGTTAAATCGGGATTTTTCATTCTAATTTGCTGGCAGGCCCCTTTACGTACTTTTTTTGGTGGTAATGAAAAAGCACTTTTTGCCAATGGAATTGCTTTCCAAGGCCGTTTCACAAAGGCTCCAATGTCAGGTTTCATTAGTGCAACTAATTTTTTCCCAATTTCTGATGGAGAATTTACTCTTAGAGCATGATTAGTACGCCTTCTTGTACCAAACAAATTCATGGCAAGAGGGATAGTGGAGATTGTTCCATCTGCAAGTTTAGGTTGCTCGAAAATAACGGCAGGACCACCGTTTTTTACAAGTTTATCAGCAATACAACCTGCTTCCAGATAACAATCGATAGGCTCCTTGATTCGAATGAGGTCAGCCTTGTCTTCCAAGGCTTGGATGTATCGACCCAACCGGCGCCAGCCCATGGTGTCCGGAGACGTTCCTACTATGAAATGAAGTGCAAGAGCCTCGGTGCCTACGGCACCGTTGTATTGAAAGCCCGAGTTGGTACATTCCAGTCCGATGGCACAGGCCGAATCTCACTGCGATGTCCTTGTAGTTGGGGCTGGACCAGGGGGTTCTTCTGCGGCTTTACATTGTGCTAGAGCTGGATTAAATGTGACTTTAATTGAAGATCATAGCGAAATTGGGGTGCCAGTACATTGTGGTGAATGCCTGTCTGAATTGGCAGTGTCTAATTTAAATCTCATTTTACCCGAAGATGTAATTTCAAAACGAGTTGAGGGTATACGAGTTTTATTCCCTGATGGGACCGCAAAGCGATTATCTGAGCCCGGATATGTTTTGGAGAAGCATCTGTTTGAGCAATGGATTGCAAATCAGGCAGCAGAAGCAGGCGCAACCGTATCCTTGTCGCACAAACTAACTGGTTTGGAGAGACTTGAATCTAAGGGAGAATTTGTAGGCTGGAATTGTATAGGGAAAGGTGAAAAATTCCCCCTTAAGGCAAAAATTATCATTGATGCATCTGGCGTTGCAGGTGTATGTTCCAAACTTCTTGAACTGAATCCACGTCCAAAAGTAATAGCTGGAATGCAATACGAAATGCACGACGTCCCAACTGATAATTATCTCGATTTTTATATCTGGCCTAAATACGCAAAAAAAGGATATCTTTGGATGATTCCAAAATGTGATGGGCGTGCAAATGTCGGTCTTGTAACCGAAGACAAGAAAGGAGCGGTGAAGGACTTGGATGCCTTTATCGAAAACACACATTTTCAAGACTTGATTAAAGAAAACCCTCCTTGGCGAAATAGTGAAGGGAAAATACGTGGCTTTGGAGGAACAATTCCAATTTCAGGCCCACATGAACATACATATGCCGACGGCCTCATGCTAGTAGGCGATGCTGCCGGATTCACCTCACCTCTCTTTGAAGGTGGCTCACACCTTGCACTAAAATCAGCACTTTTTGCCGCACAAACAGCCGCAAAAGCACTCGCTTTGGGTGATTTTTCGGATAAGATACTTTCAGAATATCAGAAACTATGGAAAGCAGAATTTCCCCCTTATGAAAAAATTCTCAAAGGGAAAACAGCGTTATACAATTTATCAGATCATGAAATGTCAATTATGGGCCGCTGCTTCCCCGAAGAAATGAGCAACATGGGTATTAGTGGAAAAGTGGTGGTAGGTGCACGTTTATTGATACGAAAACCAAGTCTTTACTCCAAGCGAATTATTCCAGCAATGTTGGCATTTGGCTATAGTCGTGCTAAGTACTATGGTTGGTGATCAAATGCATAAATTCGTTGGTATTGCTCTAATGATACCATTTACACTTCTTTTACTCCTTTTCATATTTGATGTATCTACGTTCGAATATGTGTGGCTCCATAGTTCCCCAGATATCCCTTTAATTTACAAAATAAGTGCTCTTTGGGCAGGTCGTGCAGGTCCAATTTTACTTTGGGTTGCATTGTTGGGTGCATTGTTGTTCATCGATGGTGATCGTCACACATCGGAGTCGGAAGAACAGCACAAATTGAGAATTCGATTAATTATGGCATTCAGTGTTTCTTTGTTCCTCGTAGCGATGCTATTAGAGCCATTTAGGTTCACTCCGGATTCCAATTCAAACCGTCCAGGGTTGAATGCTTTTCTTCAAACTGAATTGATGGTAATTCACCCTCCAATGGTATTTCTGTTTTACACACTTTGTGTAGGAGTTGGCGCTCACTCAATTGCAGCCATGCTTGTTCCAGGGAAACCGGCTAGAGATCGCATTTTGCATCTGGCTAGACCAGCTTTCTTTGTAGGTACACTTGGAGTAGGGCTTGGTGGGTTGTGGGCGTATACAGTTCTCGATTGGGGTGGTTATTGGGCATGGGATCCCGTTGAAACAGGCTCCCTTTTACCTTGGCTGGCATTGATTCTCCTTTTGCATTTTAGATTACCAAAAGGGATGGCTAAAGAAGATCATTGGTACATTGGATTGGGTATCCTCCCAGCATTTTTTTCAATACATGCGACCTTGGTGACTCGGGCCAACGGTGTATGGCAAAGTATCCATGCGTTCGTAGCCGACAAGGATGCAACTACAAACAGCGGACCAATTCAACGGATATTGGATATTGGAGTAAGTAGTTCAGAAGGAATCGAAGTCCATATTTATTTGATTATTCTTGCAGGGTTGATGTGGCTATTAGTCCGTCATTTTGCTAAAGAAAAGGACAAGAAAATCGCCCCCCTTTCAATGATTATAGGTGGGATACTTGGCCTTTACATTGGTTCACTAGAGGTAGGGCTACTTACAGGGATATTCTTCTTTTTACTTTGCAGCCACGGTAACTCAAATGAAAGATCGGTTTGGATTATTTCAGGGATATCTCTAATGTTATTCAGCCGTTGGGCATTCTTGATTTCAATGGAATATGCACTAATTGGAACAATTGTATTCATCCTTCCATGGCTTCTTTCAAAAGAAATTGAAGAGATCCCATTAAATTGGACGGAAACACGTTGGCAACAACGTCTTGTTCTCTGGATTCCGTTGGCAATTGGTGGCCCTTTTCTTTTATTGACATGGCTGATATTGATTCAAGAAGTTGAAGGGACCACCCTTGCTTCGCATGAAATGTATGGTCTTCCCTTACTTTGCTTCGCCTCCCTTGGCCTTACTGTATATGCGTGGAAGAAAGTGGTTTCTTCGGAAAAAATTCCTTGGGTACTCGGTATTGTAATATGTTCTTCAATACTATTTGCAGTATATTGGCCCAATTCTCTACCTGGAAATTCAGATTACATATTACAAGGAAACATCACTCGAGGTATGCTGGCAGGTTTTGCGTTACCTCTTTTATTATTTTCAACACCACCCTTGATACGACTAGTATGGATTAGGTTTTCACAAATTGATGGAAATCCTACACCAGTCAATATACGCAGGTTGGCTATGCACGTAGCCCATCTTGGAATTGTGTTGTTATTGATTGGACATGTGTTCACAACAACTCTTGTGCAACGCGGAGACCCGAGCCATGTTGCAGTATTACCAAAAGACGTCGCCATTGAACACGGGGGGTATTGGTACACATTCTCATCGTTGACATCTTCTGAGCCTGGGGATCAAAATTGGGATAGTGATGTGGGTGACGGTCTAATTGAGATTGAAATTGAAATTCGCGAAAGTGCAGAAGGTCCCGTAGTGGCCATACTTACCCCGGGGATGCTGCGTTTTGATGAAGGCGGTATCCCGGCACGTTCAGAAACTGATGTTTGGCATCGCTTACAAGGTGATTTGATAGTAATTTTTGATATTAATCAAGCGAATCAATTGAGTTTAGTATCTTTCATGAAATCAGGTGAAGAAGTTGACAGTGTTCGAGTGACAATCTATGATTTGACGGGCAGTCACCTAGTTTGGACTGGTTGGGTCTTAATCTTGATTGGAACAGCACTGAATTGGATTTTAGCGCCCTCTCCGAATTTGGATGAAGAGGAATAAGCCCTACGGGCTTTCTCGTGACTACGCCGCACCGCTGATAAAGGAAGAGCCGGTCGCGGGGCCGCCTAAGACTGGCAGGTGTCCAAAATGGAGAATGGTTCAATCGTCCACATCGACTATGATTTGTATAATGCAGATGACAACGAGCTCATCGAAACGACGCGTGAAGACGTTGCGAAAGGAGCCGATAAATTCGATGAAAATCGTACTTACAAGCCCCTCGTTACAGTGATTGGAGAAGGCAGGCTTATTGCAGGCTTTGAAGCACATCTTGGAGATGCTGAAGCAGAAAAGGATTACGAGTTTGATATTGCACCTGAAGATGCTTATGGCGAGCGTGATCCAAATGAAGTTGAAGTTATGTCCGAAGCAGTTCTAATCCGCTCAGTTCGAGACCCAGAGAGTCTTGGAATTGGTGCATCGGTTGAAATCGGTGGTAAGCAAGGAATCCTCAAGAGTTTCCGCTCAGGCCGTGCTCGAATTGATTTCAATCATCCTTTAGCAGGGCGAACTCTTCGATACAATTACCGGATTGTAAAGGTGATTGAAGACCGTGCTGAGAAAGTGAGTACGCTTCTAGAAACCAATACTGGTCGAGATGGGTTTGAAGTGGAATTCGATGGGGATGATGTGACAATAACACTTCCTGAATTCGTATCATATGATCAGAATTGGTCCTTTACGAAATTCGGTTTAATTCGAACCCTCCGCGATCATATTGGGGTAGGGACTATTGTGTTCCGTGAAGTTCACGAAGCACGAGAAGTTGGCGAAGAAGAATAATCCTCAAACTAGCACACGAAATCGCTTAGAAGTAAGTGCTCCCGCCTTGGGTCATGAGCACCGACGAGAAATCACTAATCGTTGAAACTCCTTTGAGTGATAACCAATTTTCACAAATGGAAAGATTTGCAGCGGCAATTATTGTAGGTGCAGTAGTATTACTGGTTGGCGCAATTCTTGGTGATGATATTGCACCTGGCAACTCACTTACAGAAACAGTTGAAACAAATTTCTTTGATCCTTTAAATGAGGATTCAACTGAAGGAGATGCTGGGTACAACCCAGTTGATACAATTACTTATTCTGTATTACTGGTATCTTTTGTCGTTGTTATTTCAGCGTGGCTTCGACGAATGGGAATCACATCAAAAGATAGTGCACTTTTGGCACTATTACCATGGGTTTTTTGGGCTGCTTTGGGGGAAGTAAATGAAGATGGTTCACTTTTTCAAGATAGATTTAGTCCGCTGTTTGTTTCTCCAATAGTTCATTTTCATGTGGCTGCATGGGTTATCGCAGTGGCCTTCATGTCTCATGCAGCAAGTCAGAGTAAAGGTGTAGGTGGTTCTCAAGGAGTGACTCAATTGGCTGTTTTATTGACACTGTTCCATGCAGTGATATACTTGCCCCAATTTTTGATGTACTGGCCGATTGAAACCGCCTCACCATTAGTGTGGACACCTTTAGTCGGAATTGTATTGATTATTGCATTACATCCATTTTTGGAATCTATGTCCTTCATGGAGCAGGGTTTAATTCAAGTCGGCATCGGTGCTTGTTTCATCCAACTTTCAGGATGGTTGTCTATGTATTATGACCCTCTAAATACGACTGAAAGCGCTGTATTGTGGCCATTGTTAGTTTGCCTCTTTGCCCCATTAATCATTTGCATAATATTGTGGGTAATTGGTCAACCTTCACGTAGGGAATTACACCACATGGGGCTTGAAGCGGGGTTAATTCCTACAGGAATTAGCCTAGATGATTGGGAGAATCAACATTCTTCAACATTTGATAGATTGGAACGATTAACTCCTCGTGCAATTTTGGGAACGCCTGTAATTCTTGTAGCGATGTATGGCCAAATGGTTGATGGCCTTGCAACATTCCTTGGAGTTGATCATTTTGGATATTCTGAAAAGCATGTATTATCTCAAAAAGTAATTGATTTGACGGGTGGAGCATGGGGCTTTGCAATTCTGAAATTCGGCATTGCTGGATTGATTTGGTTCCTCTTTTCGT
>Ga0208764_10002001_pt1 | contig 12936 bp, 10 predicted proteins | sample ETNtaG_18_FD_185762 | JGI IMG/M metagenome (GOLD analysis project Ga0208764, IMG submission 185762) | Marine microbial and viral communities from oxygen minimum zone, Eastern Pacific Ocean - ETNP201302SV91 (SPAdes) (version 2) | ecosystem: Environmental > Aquatic > Marine > Oceanic ... | reverse complement strand
GTTCAGGATGGCAATGGAGTAACTGTTTCACTAGCATGGATTACAGGTCAACTGGCTGCTGGACAATCATTTAGCCCAGCATTGTCATGGATACCATCTTCCTCTGGTTCATACGAAGCAACAGTCTTTGTATGGGAGAGCGTAGATAATCCAACTGCTCTATCTGATACAGTATCAGTAAGCATCCGAGTCGTATAAGGTAATTAGACATCAAACTTTCCCTTTTTTCTTTTTTTTGAACACCTCCTAACGAAAGTTATAGACAATTTTCTCAAACAAAATTTTCACAAGTAATATCTATTAGAAATCAAAAGATTAGTTATTGAAACAATTTGCAATATTTTTCTTAATATTATTAATTACCATAACTCCCATGACTATTGCAAATGGTGAAGTATTTCAAGAAAGACTAGAAGGTATTTTGGATGTATATACAAATCAATTAGTCTTTGCACCAGGAGAACCAATATTTGTTCATGGTCAAGCTACACCTAAAGAACCAATAATAATTAGACTTTTTACTCCTGATGATACGATTGCCGAATTTGAACAAATATTGACTGGGGATGATGGTTCTTTTCATCATTTCTTAATGGAATGGGATAAACCTACAACAAATCTTCCATTTGGAACTTACATACTTGAAGTAATTTCTAATCAACAAGGTGGTATATCCAAAATTATTGAAATAAAATTTTCTAACACATCTGAACTTAAACAAATTCCGATAGAAAGAAGTGTCAGTACAATTGTTTTTGCACCTGAAACTGCAGCTGTAAGTAGAGACTTTAGAGTTTTTGTACAAACATCTAGCGATGGTCTTCTGATTGGTAGTGATCCTAGTCAAATACTTGGAACATCCCATGTACACTTACCAAACGGTCAAGTTCAAAATTTAGAAGATGATCTTCAAACATTACATCAAGGATTGTACTATGTTGATTATTTGCCTGCAATAGAGGGAATCTATGTTTTTCATATGGTGACATTTGATGAAGGAAATATTTCTCATGGTTCTGGTGCAACTAATGTATTAGCTCAAGATATCAGTGGAATTTCTGCACAAATTCTAGAGTTAAACCAAATTTTAGATGAAACAAAAACAGAACTCACAAATCTAAAAGATGAAACTTCAAAATTTGGCTCAACACTATCTGATGCAAGCTCTAATTTAGATGAAAGCGTTGTATTAATTTCAGCTTCTGTTGAAAACATAGAAGAAGGTTCTTCTCAACTCAATGCATTACTATTTCCAATAGTGGCATCAATTGCAATAATCTTAGCATTACAGATAGTTATTATCGCTAGAAGAAGATAAGCTATAATTATTCTAGTGTCATTTTTTTAAATCATGATGAAATCTATCTTTATTCTAACATTTTTGCTATTATTACCTGTAATGATTTCTGAATCATTTTCTTATTTTGATGGAGATATGATTAATTATGATTTTGAAAACAGAAATAATTATCTCACACATACAAATTCTGAAATTATAGAATTTAATGAATTTTCAAATGAACAACAAATGAAACGTTATATAATTTTTGGAAATGGAGCAACTGAATTTACAAATTTAATAAATACTCAATATTCAATATCTTCTCCAAATGGATTTTTTTCAATAGTAACTGCACCAGAAAGCATAATGTCTTTTACTGAATCAAAAGGGCTGCACATTATTGAAGACTTTCAATTAGACTTTCATTCAAAATACATATCAAAAGATAATTTTACTAAATTATCTACTATTGGAAATATTGCGAATTCTGAACGTGTACATACTCTCTACAATGTAACCGGTAAGGATGTAACAATTGCAATAATTGATACTGGTGTTGATTTTTCAAATCCAGATATGCAACATTCACTTGCACGTGATAGCGAAAACATTCCAATTATGTTGGACCCTGATGGTCAAGGTTTAATCTTAACCAATGCAACTTTTGCAGCGAATATTGATCAATACGGAACAATGAAAAATTTTACAAAGAATGCAATGCATAATGCAACTTCTGATGTCTACGTAAAATCTAGAGGTGGTGTTTACCTAAATATTGAGCAGAACGGTGATGGAACTGTTCTATCCGTCTTTAATTCAATGTTTCCAATGTTTGGTAATTCCCCCGTTCTAAAGGGTACATTAAACGATGATATGAAAATTGGCAATGACAAACATGACTATATTGTTTCAAAGAGTGGTGTCTATCATTTGGGTGTGATGTATCAAGGAATGCCAAACCAACCACAAGTTGTTCCTGTTTTGGTTGTTGATTCACAAAAATCTGGTTTTTATGATACCGTAATTCCAGATATGTCGACATCATGGCAAGATTTTACAAAAAAATCTGAAAATGGTTCTCCTGACTTTGATTTTGATTTTACTGATGATATTGCTCATGTACTTGGTGATGAAAATGAATTCTTAGTTTATGATTTTAATAATGACGGTGAACTAGATTATAGTGTAGGCACGCTTGGTGCTAGAGTATTAGATATCTACGGTATTATTGAAAAAAAATCTAATATTGATGAAAATTTTGGTGCAATAAATGGAACTCTACTTCCTCCAATTAATCGAAATGGTGAATTCTTTGGTGTTATGACTGATGTACAAGGCCATGGAACTGCTAGTGCTGCAACAATTATCTCTAAAGGAATTAACGAATATGATATTTACAATAACACAAAAAAATTTAATATTAAAGGTATTGCTCCTGATGCAAAAATAATACCTGTAAAGGCATTATGGTTTGGTGATATTCTTTATGCATGGTTATGGTCCGCAGGATTTGATAACGACAATGTTGAATGGAAGTACTCTGGAGACGTACGAGCTAATATAATATCAAATAGCTGGGGTGTTTCAACATTCCCAAATTTTGAATATGCACCTGGTTTTGATATGTTATCACTAATAATGACCACTCTAAGTTTGCCTAATTCATTGTCTGAAGATTATCCTGGAGTATTGATGGTATCCAGTGCAGGAAATTCTGGTCATGGTTATGGAACAATTGGTTTACCAAATGCTTCACCAACAGGAATTAGTGTTGGTGCTACAACAAATAATATTTTTGTTGGATACGGTCCGTTCAAAGATGAACCTAGATTTGGAAATACAACAAAGTTTTCTGATCATGTAGTTGATTTCTCAAGTAGAGGTCCAACATTAATTGGTGATCCAAAACCTGATTTGATGAGTATTGGTGCTTATAGTTTTACACCATCTTCTGTTACAAAACCAACAAAGGATTATGAACAAGATCCATTTAGTATGTTTGGCGGAACAAGCATGTCTGCTCCAATTGTTTCAGGTACTGCTGCATTAGTAATACAAAGTCTTAATGAAAATTCACAATCATCTACTCCTTCTGATATAAAAAATATTTTGATGTCTACTGCACAAGATATGCAAAATGATGTATTCACTCAAGGTGTAGGAATGGTTGATTCACTTGAAGCTATTCGATTAATCAACGGAGAAGGAGGCGTTTTCAAAATATATAATACTGAATCCTCAAAAAATCTCAATTCTATTTTGGAATTACCTCTAAGAAATCAAAATTATACATCTCTTGGTATGTCTTCTCCTTTAATTTCACTAGATAACATTAATCAAACTAGTTGGTATGCTGGTAGATTGAATCCTGGAGATACGACTTCTGCCACATTCCATATTGAAAATCCAACAAATAAAACATTGAACGTCAAAATCATGCCTCAAAACCTAGAATTAATTGAGAAATTCACTTTTGATGGAAAAACTGAACCTCATCTTCAAGATGCATATCATAACAAATCAAACACATATCGTCCAAATTATGTTTCATTAGGTGATTTAACAACATCTGAAATGTTAAAAACTAATTCTTCAAAAATCATCCCTAATGATTCATCCTTATTGATACTTAATGCTAATTTCTCTTTTGATCATTTCATGAATCAAACAAATCCAATATATGCTGATGATCTAAAAATTTCTTCTTTGTATCTTTATGATTGGAAAGACAAAGATAGTAATTCTGAAATAACTAGTGATGAACTATCTTTGGTAAATAGAGGTGGTTCTTGGGGAACCGTACAAGAATTACGTATATCAAATCCAATTGAACAATTTGAGAATCAACCTGTGATAGGCGTCTACCCTGTTCCGGAAAGGTATTCCTTTTGGGGAGGTTCCATTAAACAAAATTCCACAGAATTCAATTATACTTTGTCTGCAAGTTATTTTAAAAAGAGTAATTGGAATGATGTAACTTTGGACACACAATCAATTACAATTCCTCCAAAACAAACAGCACAAGTCAATGCAGAAATTTTAATTCCTAAAGAACAAAAAACTGGTGTTTATGATGGATTTTTAAAATTTGAAGGTGAGCATCACACGATAAACATTCCAGTTTCCTATGTGATTGTTGAAAAAATTCAAAAAGATATTCCATTTACATTTGTTGGAGAAAATAAGGACATCAATTTTGGTAATGAATATGTGAAAGGTGCTTTTGATATGAGTAATCGTTACATGGCTGGAGATTGGAGACAATATTATCTTGACATACAAGATAATACAATTAATTCTGCATCAATAGAACTTTCATGGGAAAATGAAAATACAAATTTTTCTGCATTTGTACTAAATCCTCAAGGTAAAATTATTTCTACTAATATGCCAACTGGTGTATTTGGTCATTTTATGAATTGGGCATCATTGGATTGGCTTGGAAATTCTCCATTTAGTCAAGGTGGTGGATTTTTCCCTGTAAAAAATAAAGATAGTACTTCCACTCTAATTTTTGCACCAATTAATCAAACAGGAACTCATTCTTTGTTAATACATTCAACTTTATTTGAAGGAAAAAATCTTACCGAACCAGTTACACTTGTTGCAAAGTTTTCCACATTAACAGCAGATCAGAGTCCACCTGAAATAATTCTTGAATTAAATAAATTTTTAAAATCTGATGATGTAATTATACCGAAAATCATTGAAGATAATCCATCTAGTACAATTTACACATTAGATGGAAATCTAATTGAAATAGATGACATGGGAATTAAAATTTACACATTAGATGATGGTCCGCATTCTCTTACAATAAATGCAATAGATAAATTTGGATCCAAAAACTCTCAAACATTTGATTTTATTGTAGATAAAAACTTGCCAAATTTTGAATTACTTTCTCAAAATAACACAATAGTCTCAAAACGTCTAGATATACAAGTCTCCATATCTGATCAGAATCTTCCAGAATCTAATTACTTATCATTCCTTTTACCTACTGGAGAACGTATAGTTGATCAAAAATCATATTCATTTGAAACTGATGATTTAGAAGAAGGGAAATATTCAATTGATATTGTCATACAAGATAAAGCAAAAAATAATGTATCATCAAAATTAATGTTTGAAATTAATCATTCTGTAATTGATCCTCCAAAATCTGAGATAATTACTACTTCGTCACAGCTAATAGAAAGTGACATGAATTCTTTCTTGATAATTATAATTACAATAATCGCTATTGCGATCGTTTCTGTTTTGGTAATTTTAAAACAAAAATCAAAAATTCCTCAAAAAAATTGAAATAAGGTTTATAACCAATTCGTCAAGATTTGAACTTAAGTTGTCGGCAACATCTGATAAAAAATCGTTATCTAGACGTGATTTTCTTAAATTAATGGGTGCTGCTGGTACAGGTCTTGCTTTTGCACCATTTGTTCCTTGGGGAACCTTTCTCCCAAATCCATCATCTGCAGCTGCTGAAAAGGTACCTGTTATTTTACCTGACGGTTCTCAAGCCAACGCTTTTACTTTTCCTGTTAATCATGCTGAAGTTATCACTTATCCAAAAACTGGTGATGCAGTACTTGATGAAGAAGCATTTAGAAAATGGCAATTCATTAGACTACCAGAAAAATTTGGAGGAGATAAAAATAATGTTTCATCATTTAGAGCTTATAGTATGATCTGTCTTCATCTTTGGTGTGTATGGAAATACTGGCCACAAGAAGGACGTATGAGAGGTGAATGTCCATGTCATGGAAGCATGTATGATCCTGTTACTGGTACTGCATTTGCAGGACCTGCATCATTACAAGCACCACCATCTAACACATTACCACAATTAAATTTTGAATCTGATGCTGAAGGTAATCTATTTGTCACACCGCCCACATGGGGACCAAACAAAAATGGAGTTGTAGGATATGGCCGTTTCCCTAAATAGACATAACGGCACTCTTGCCTTTATCTATTGGATATGGGATGGTCTTGATAGAACTATCTTTACTGCAATAAAATTCTCATTCCCTGCAAGATTTGTAAGTCCATTTGGATTTTTAGGAATGCTTACGTTTGTTACATTCATTATTCTTGGTGTATCTGGTGCATTACTTATGTTCTATTATGAACCGATTCTTGATAGGGCATGGGATAGTGTAGAATTCATCAATAATGATGTTCCATTTGGATTCCACATTCGTAACATACACTATCATGGTTCAAATGCAATGGTAATGCTTGCACTACTTCATATGTATTATCAATACTTTAGTGGACGTTACAAAATTAGAAATGAAATTTTATGGATTACTGGTGTTATACTAGGAACTGTTACAATTCTTGAAGCATTTACTGGTTATGATATTATATTCAGTGAACGTGCAGAATTAGCAATTAGTATTGCGGCGTCACTTACAAACTCAATACCCGTAGCTGGGCCGACGATTCGTGACGCAGCGTTTGGAAGTGGGTTCCATGACTTTGTATTGAGATTTTATACACAACATGTGTTTGTTTTACCTATCGTCATGCTTGGATTAATGGCAGTTCACTTCCCACGATTCTTAGTATTTGATGTACCAATGGTTATGGCAATTTCAGGTGCAATTTTGATTACTGGTGGAGTATTCCCTGTTGATTTGGGATTCAAATTCCAACCTACTGTGCCGCCTGGTATTACAGTTCCTGAATGGTATTTGACAGGACTATACGCATTCCTGCGGACTCAATATGATAAGTTTGTAACTGGTGTACTGTGGCCTGGACTTTTCATAGCGGCAATAGCGCTTGTTCCATTCTTAGATAGATACAAGAAATTCTCATGGAAAGATAGACCTTGGATTACTGCATTTGGAATAGTTGGACTTGCACAAATATTGGTTACAACATACTGGGGATTCTATATTCCTACTGACTCAACTCTACCTCTTGTAGAGAGATTGGTAATAGATCCAATCAACCTTTACTTAGTAATGATATTGCTTATTCCGTTAGGAATTGGATTCAGCTACATGATGATTCATTTGGCTAAAGAAGCTGAAAGAAAAGCCAAACTAGCAAAAGACAAAGGACCAAAGAAAGTGGCACATATTGAATTCTCTGAAAAATGGATTAATTGGATAATTATTGCATTAATCGCATTTCAAGTATTCTTAAACTTGGCAGCATACAATGCCGCATTAAGCGGTATGAATAACATGTCGTTATTCTTTGCAGGATTAATTCTGATAGTATTTGCAGGAATGTTCCATGTCTACAGATATGCTATGGGTCAAGCAAAAACTACTCCACCTCCACCAAGTGCAAAAATAAAAGCAACCAAATCCATGATTGGCTCACAAAAAGAACTTCCAGCCGACGGAAGTGAAACCTTATCTGCTAGTTCAGCAAATGTGGAGGCTAAAGAAGAGTTAGTTGGAAAAATTGAAGAAAAAATCAAGACTACTGAAAATCCTAATGCTCAGCAATCTGATGCATCTGAGATAAAGACAAACACTGCTGACTTGGATTTGAAAAAAGATACCAATATTGGTATGTCAGATCTGAAAAAACCGTAATAAACTAAATAAGCTTTATAAGACTTCCAGAAACCAAGCTAGCTGTTGAGTACTACTGAAACTAAATCCAGTCATGGTTATGGAATTGGAATTTTAGTTATCATAGTTGCATTAGGTGTAACTATTACATGGTACACCAGTTATTGGTTACCTGAAGAAAATCAAAAAGTTTTCGTTGACGAACATATCTTGAATCCAGACGGTGAAACAATTGTGAATATTATTGATGGTTCATCTAGTCCTGATCAAAAAGACAACTACATGCCAAAATTAATTCAGGTACAATTAACTATAGATAATTTTGTTATATGGAAGAATATTGATAGTACTCCCCATACAGTTACTCCTGATAGTCACGATAGAGATGAGATAACTGATCCTTTTAGTGGAGAATTTGGTTCAACTGGTGTAATTATGCCAGGTGAAGATTATGAATTCTTATTCACAGATGCACCACCAAATGGTGCAAAAGTAATTCCTTATCACTGTGACCCACATCCATGGATGGTAGGAACCGTTGAAATTACTAAATCTAGATTCTAGACAGAATAATTAGCAAAAAGTTGAGCGTTTTCTACTTCTTTATGTTGCTGAATTATTGATGCACGAAACTTTACATCGTATTCTTCAGTTGGTTCAAACTCAATTGTCGCAATGAAATCAACTTTGTTGTCTGGGATAAAATCTTTATTCACAAATAATCTTGAAACATTTTGTGTAATTTTTTTCCCATTATATTCTCGCCATACAACTAATTCATTTGAACCAAGAATCTGTGTATTTATCACAACTCCATCATACAGTCCAGAATAATTTACTATAATGTGACCTGTTATCTCTTTATGTGGTTTGATATTCATATCATCTAATTTTATTTCAATATCTTTCAATAATTGTTGAACAATTAATTCAAAATAAAAACTTTAGAGCGCGCGGGGAGGGCTTCGATCCCTCGACCATCGGATTAGAAGTCCGACACTCTATCCATGCTGAGCTACCCGCACAAAAACTTGCCAGCGGATTGCAATATTAATCGTTATCCTAACCATTTCTTCTCAAAGTTCTCTCTTTCATTCTTGAACAAAAATTGTTGTGCATATCCTGCATATTTTCCAAAATGATTAACTATCTTATCATGTAAATCGTCGTACGTTTTATCGGTAATTGATTTTGTTTTAATCTCAAATTCTTTTGAATAATATTTTTGAAGAATACGTAATACCCATCTGTCCAATGGAACTGCCTCTAACTTATCAAGTGAAAATAACAGTATACAATCTGCAACCTTTTTCCCTATTCCAAATACATGACATAATTCATCTCTGGCATCTTGATACTCTAGTTTTTTTATTGATGTGAAATTAATAATTTCATCATTTATTGCAATTGCAGCCTCTTTAACGTACTTTGATCTATATCCCAATCCACATTTTGCAATTTCGCTAATTTCTGCATTAGCTAATTTCTCTGGTTTAGGAAACAAAAAAAACTCCTTGCCATGAATTATTTTCTTTTCACCAAATCGCTTACATAATTTTTGAAGTCGGGTTTGAATATTAGGGATATTTGAATTTGATGACACAATAAATGAAATGTAACATTGAAATGGGTCTTGTCTCAAAATTCTCATTCCTGGAAACTTTTTAATTGCTTCTTTTACTATCTTGTCTTTTGATAATTGTATCTTGATTTTTTGAAAATCATCATCAAATCTAAAAAAATTATGAATATCTTTACGGTTTAGATCTAATTTATCTTCTAAAATAAGCATTTTTTTACCATTTATTCCGTACCACTTTAAACCAAATTTTTTCCATAAAAATACTTGACCACTGTTTATGGTATGTTCAAGATTTACTTCAAAATTATTTTTCAATTTAGATGGTAATCTTTTCATCTAATTTTGCTGCATGCGCATCAAATCCAAATCTCTCGTGAATTTCTTCAGCAAATCTTGTACATGATTTATCATCTCCATGCACTGTCATAATCTTTGGATTTCCTTTTAGATTTTTAATCATTTCAAAGAGACTGTCTCTATCTGCATGACCTGAAAACTGAAATTGTTTCACTTCTGCTTTCACATTTAGATCTTTTCCACGAGTTTCAACTTTGCCTGTATCTAGTAATTTTTTCCCTGGTGTTCCTTCTCCTTGGTATGATACTAATGCAATTCCATTTTTATTGTCAAATGCTAATTGTTGCAAATAATACACCGCATTTCCTCCAACTAACATTCCAGCAGGAGATATTACAACACATGGTTCTGATAATATTCTTTTTCTTTCTTGATGATCATTTACTGCAACAACTCTATCTATCACATCTTCAAAAATCTCTGGATTTCTCAAATATTCTGGATATCTGAGAAGTACCTCATTTACCTTCAAGGCCATTCCATCCATGATTATTTTGTACTTAAATCCTGAGCTAATTAAAACACTAGCCACTTCCTGTGAACGTTCCACTGAAAATGATGGAATGAAAAGTGTACCTTTTCTATCCATTACTTCATTTGCAAAGTCAATTAGTCCTTTTTCAGAATCTTTTCTTGGCATCTGATTTTCTTGAGAATATGTACTTTCTGTGATGACCATATCCATTTCACCTATCTCTAAATCTGCAGGAGGCAATAACCTTGAGCCTCTCAAATTAATATCTCCTGTATAAAATAATTTTTTATTATTTGATTCAACTAATACGGTACTTCCACCTACCACATGCCCTGATGAGCGTAGTTCAAATGTTGCATTCCCTCTCGTAATTTTTTCTTTGAATCCTATTATCTTTGATTTTTTCATCATATTTTCAATCTCTGGAACTCCAAAAGAGTGAGAATTTTTTTCAATTTTTATCATATCTTGTATTAACAATTTACTTAGATCAAATGTTGGTGCTGTTGCATATACATTGCAATTACCACTGACAAATAATGATGGAACACATCCTGAGTGATCTAAATGTGCATGAGTTATTATTACTGAATCAATATCTCTCGGTTTCACATGAAGTGGGTATGTAGGTGGTGCACCTCTGGGTTTTCCAAACATTACTCCATAATCTAATAGAAAATTTACTCCATCACAATTTACCTGAAAAGCTGATCGCCCTACTTCACCAGCCGCGCCTAAAACTTTAATTTCCACGCAAGAAGTTTTTGATCTCTGGTTTATAGTCTTATCACTTACAATATTCCTCACTGTATACAATTTGCAATAGCTTTAATTAGTGGAACCTAACTTTTGATCAATTATGGGAAGAACCTATGCAGAATGGGAAGCCACACAAGACTCAGCAATGGTTGCTAAAGTACGCGCAGGCGACGAAGCAAACAAAGTCCTATTAAATCAAATTAACTGGATGTGGGTTGCAAATCTAATGGCTAAAAAACCAGAACTAAATCCTTCATCCGCAGAACTATTGGATTGGGTTACATCTGGCCAAATCGATGCAATGAGAAAGTAATTTCATTAATTCGTATTTCTTTTTGTTTTTATTTTTATTTCTTAATCACATCGATCATATTTCATAACGCTGTTAACGATCCACTTCATGGTTTAAATAGTGAAATAGCATAATTACAATGAAAGAAAATGCCAATAGCAATACTTCCTGACATTGACGAACAAAGATGTATCGGTTGCGCACTATGTGTCGAAATCTGTACAACTCTTGGTCCGGATGTACTCCGTGTAAAACCTGTTGAAGGTTGGAAACGTGGTAAAGCATTTGTCTTCTATCCTGAAAGATGTATCTCAGATGGTGCATGTATTGGAGTTTGTCCAACAAAATCCATTTTCTGGATGAGACCAATGAATTATACAGCTGGTCAACCAGTTCCACTTCACAAGAACGGAATATTCATCAAGGGCTGGGCTGAAGACGCCGCCTTATAGGCTCGTTTTCATACAACCTTTTTTCTTATTTTATTTTCATTTAATTAGACGATATCTAAAATTATTCCATGTCAAAAATTTCTAATCTAATTGGAATAACAACAATTATCTTTACGTTTTTGACAATTGTTTCTGTAATATTACCTTCATTATTCTCATCTATCTTTGGAAAATTTTCGTCAAATCTTGTTCCATATGAAATTGGAATATTTGGAATTCCTATCATACTGTCAAATGTAGCATTATTTTCATTTGGTGCTATGTACTATAAGAAAAAACTTCCGATTACATTCTTTGATTTCATAAACAAAATACGTGCTTTTGAAATTCCCAAAAAACCATCCGTGATTATTTTATTAATTATTTTTTCAGTTTACATAGGGTTATCTCTGCCCGAATTATTCATAGATGAATCTCAACAATGGGGTGATTATGCCGTACTTGAAGATGCATTGAATTTATGGCCTAATGGTAAATCTGAAAATATCTATGTTGAAGAACAAAATGATCGGTATGTCAGAATGTTTATACTCGATCTATCTCTGAATCTTTTCCAAAATATCAAAATTTTACCATTTATTGCATCCATATTGGTTGTCTTTTTTACATATCTTTTTACAGTTCAAATCACTAAGAAACGATTTGCAGGTATTATCTCCATACTTGTACTCCTTCAAAGTAATACATTTTTGAAATTTGACACAGTCGCAGTCTATGAAAATTTTTGGGTTTTATTCTATTTATTATCATTATATGTAGTGCAAAAAAAGTGGTTCTTTTCTCCTGCATTTTATATATTATCTTTCTTTACAAAAGCCTTTGTTGCACCATATTTTATGATGACACTATACTATACATTCCGAAGTCCAATTTCATCTAAGAAAAAATTTGGTATTCTAATTTCTTATCTTGTAATTGTCATCTTATCCATAAGTATAATTTTTCTGGGTGATACAGTATATCCAAATGTTATTGAAATTGATTCATCAAAATTCTTTACAGGAATAGCTACCCTTGGTTTACTGCTTAGATATGATTATTTCTTATTATTGATAATATTGCCCGTAATTGTTGGTTTAACTATCTTAGCAAAAAATTCGTTTAAACAAAGTGATTCCATAATTATGCTTATTCTTGGTACCATGATTGCAGGTCCAGTATTAGTAATGTTTACAAATTTTTATGAAATTTTACC
>Ga0208764_10001998_pt1 | contig 12946 bp, 8 predicted proteins | sample ETNtaG_18_FD_185762 | JGI IMG/M metagenome (GOLD analysis project Ga0208764, IMG submission 185762) | Marine microbial and viral communities from oxygen minimum zone, Eastern Pacific Ocean - ETNP201302SV91 (SPAdes) (version 2) | ecosystem: Environmental > Aquatic > Marine > Oceanic ... | reverse complement strand
AGGATTAAGAAATACTACTGATTTTGAATTTGAAAACTCTATATCACAATTAAATAAGCATTTAAATAAAGAGCTTGAGACAGTATTCTTTATTACTTCTCCAAAACATGCTCATATAAGTTCAACCATTATAAGAGAAGTGCATGAATACGGAGGAAATATTAATAAATTTTTACCTTATAAACTTAAATAGCTTTTAATAATGAATAAAACATTTTTTATTCCATTACTTTTATCTATCATAACAATAAATATTTCTTTATCCCAAACAAATAAACCTATTTTACACGGTAAGCACTGGATTGCTATAACAGGAAAACCATTAGGTGCTACTGCAGGTGCAATGATTTTTAGTAAAGGAGGTAATGCAATTGATGCAGCATGTGCAATGGTTGCCTCAACTGCTACAATGTGGGATGTTTTAGGATGGGGTGGAGAAACTCAAGCTTTAATTTATCATCCAAAACTAAAAAAAGTAATAGGAATTAATGCTTTAGGTGTAGCTCCAACTGGTGCTACCCCAGAGTTTTATAGAAATAAAGGATACTCAATACCCCCTAGATTTGGTCCACTAGCTGCAGTCACACCTGGTACTCCTGCTGGAATCATGGTCATGCTCGCTGAATATGGAACAATGAGTCTTGGAGAAATTTTACTTCCAGCTATGGAGATGGCTAGAGGTTATCCTATTGAAGCACAAGCAGCAAACTCGATAGAAAGAAACAAAGAAGAAATAAAAAAATGGAAATACTCAAAAGATATTTTCTTAACTAATCAAGGTGAAGAAAGAGAAGCACCAAATGAAGGAGAGGTATTTGTTCAAAAAGATTTGTATAATACATTAAAAAAATTAGTTGAAACAGAAAGAGAATCTTTATCGAATGGAAAAAATAGAAAAGAAGCAATATATGAAGCATATAATAGATTTTATGAAGGTGATATAGCAGAAGAAATAGCAAGATCTACTCAAGAACAAGGAGGACTTATTACTTTAGAAGATCTAAAAAACTATAAAGTTTATATAGAAGAACCACTAAAAACTACATATAAAAATATTGATGTCTATAAATTAACAACATGGGTTCAAAGCCCAGTATTACTTCAATCTCTAAATATGATTGAGAATTTAGATGTTAAATCAATGGGTTTTAATTCAACAAATTATATACATAATCTTTATCAAATAATGAATTTATCTTTTGCAGATAGAGATTTTTATTATGGTGATCCATATTTTGAACCAAAAGAACCAATAGAGGGGTTACTATCAAAAGAATATGCTAAAGAAAGGTTAAAACTTATAAGTAATAAAAACAATAAAGGAATTAAACCTGGAAATCCATATAGTTTTCAAAAAGGGGGAAATCCTTTCTTAAAATATATTGATACTTGGGAAACAGATAATAATCTAGATAAAATTAAATCTACCTTTGATCTAAATCATAATATGAGTTCTAAATATAATTTTCAAAAAGGGGGAAATCCTTTCTTAAAATATATTGATACTTGGGAAACAGATAATAATCTAGATAAAATTAAATCTACCTTTGATCTAAATCATAATATGAGTTCTAAATATAATTTTGAGGAATCATTTATGGTAGGAACCACAACCGTTCAGGCAGCTGATTCATCAGGTTGGATTGTATCTATAACTCCAAGTGGTGGGTGGATTCCAGCTGTAATAGCAGGAAAAACAGGTATTGGATTAAGTCAAAGAATGCAAAGTTTTGTCTTAGATCCAAAAGATGGCCCATATAATGTATTAGAACCTGGAAAAAGACCAAGAGCTACTTTAACACCAACTATTGCTCTTAAAAACAATAAACCATACCTATCTTTTGCCGTTCAAGGAGGAGATTCTCAAGACCAAAATCTTTTACAATTTTTTCTTAATATGGTTGAATTTAACATGAATGTTCAAGAAGCATGTGAAGCACCAAACATTAATAGTTTTCAAATGAGGTCATCGTTTGGATATCATGAAAATAGACCTGGCGATTTATTGCTTCACGAATCAACACCTCAATTCATTAGAAAAGAACTTAGAAAAAAAGGATATAAACTTCAGTTTAGAACTAAAACTTCAGGTCCAATAAATGCTATTTTTTTTGATAATACTAATAAAACACTCCAAGGAGGATCTAGTGATTTTGGAGAAGATTATGGAATTGCATGGTAAATACAATCAGTAAGAATGTCTATTAGAAATAATGAACAAATCATCAAATATCAAACCTATCCGCATTCATTACCTTAATCCAAGCAATAACGAAATCTTTAACTAATTTTTCTGAACCATCATCAGACCCATACACCTCACAAATTGCTCTTAATTCTGAATTTGAACCAAATATTAAATCTACTCTAGAAGCTTTCCATTTCTTATCTCCTGATAATTTTGAAATACCAATAAATGATTCATTATCATCAGAATCTGGTAACCAACTAATATCCATATCTAGTATATTAATAAAAAAATCATTTGATAAGGTATCAGATTTAGAAGTGAAAACACCTTTATCAGAACTATTATAATTCGTTCTTAATACCCTTAAACCTCCTATTAATGCGGTCATTTCTGGTGAAGTTAATCCTAATAAATTAGCTTTATCAATCAATAATTCTTCAGTTGAAACTGTATGATTGCCTTTTATATAATTTCTAAAACCATCTACATGTGGTTCTAAAACTTTAAAAGAATCAACATCTGTCTGATCTTCTCTTGCATCTACTCTTCCTTTGATAAAAGGAACCTCGATATTATATCCAGCATTTGATGCAGCCTTTTCTATCCCAACACTACCTCCAAGAATTATTAAATCAGAAACTGAAATTTTAGAATCGTGAGATAAATTATAATCATTTTGTATTTTTTTATAAATATCTAAAACTTTACCTAGTTCTACTGGTTCATTAACTTTCCAAAAAATTTGAGGAGCAAATCTTATCCTTCCTCCATTACTTCCACCTCTTTTATCTGTTTTTCTAAAAGTTGAAGCAGATGCCCAAGCAGTTTTAACAAGTTTAGGTACTGATAATCCACTTTGAGAGATTATTTTTTTTAATTCAGAAATTTCAGTTTCAGAAACATGATCATAATCAGCTTCTGGAATTGGATCTTGCCAAATCAATTCCTCTGAAGGAACTTCAGAACCTAAATACCTTTCTTTTGGTCCCATATCTCTATGTGTTAATTTAAACCAAGCTTTAGCAAATGTATCAGCAAAAACATCAGGATTATCATAAAATTTTCTAGAAATAATTTCATAATCCTTATCAAATCTCAATGCTAAATCAGTTGTTAACATCATAGGAGGGTGTTTTACAGCAGCATCGTGAGCATCAGGAACAGTACCTTCACCTCCTCCATTTTTTGGTTTCCATTGTGATGCTCCAGCTGGGCTTTTTGTTAATTCCCAATCATATTCAAATAAATTTTCAAAATATTTATTACTCCATTTTATAGGTGTTGAGGTCCATGCTCCTTCTAATCCACTTGTAATTGTTTCAGATCCACGACCTGTACCAAAAGTATTTTTCCATCCGGTACTTTGCTCTTCAATTGATGCACCTGCAGGTTCTTTACCAACATATTTTCCAGGATCTGCAGCTCCGTGGGTTTTACCAAAGGTATGTCCACCAGCTATTAAAGCAACTGTCTCCTCATCATTCATTGCCATTCTACCGAAAGTTTCTCTTATGTCTTTAGCAGCTGCAATAGGATCAGGATTACCATTTGGACCTTCAGGATTTACATAAATCAAGCCCATTTGTACAGCACCAAGTGGATTCTCTAAATCTCTATCCCCCGTATATCTATCATCTCCTAACCACTCTTTTTCAGATCCCCAATATATATCTTCATCAGGTTCCCATACATCTTCTCTTCCACCAGCAAAGCCAAATGTTTTAAATCCCATAGATTCTAATGCACAATTTCCGGTAAGAATCATTAAGTCTGCCCATGATAAACTTTTTCCATATTTTTTCTTAATTGGCCATAATAATAATCTAGCTTTATCAAGATTTGTATTATCAGGCCAACTATTCAAAGGAGAAAACCTTAATGTACCTGACCCGGCTCCCCCTCTTCCATCACCAATTCTATAAGTACCTGCACTATGCCAAGCCATTCTTATGAAAAAAGGGCCATAATGACCATAATCTGCAGGCCACCACTCTTTTGAATCAGTCATTAAATCATAAATTTCTTTTTTTAATTTTTTTAAATCAATTTTTTTAAATTCATCAGAATAATTAAAATTTTTATCCATAGGGTTACTAAGCCTTGAATGTTGTCTTAGTATATTTAAGTTAAGTTGATTTGGCCACCAATTATTATTTTTAGTTCCTTTCCCAGATGAAAATTTCAATTCACCACTAGTAAAAGGACACTTTCCTGATTTTCCATTTGATAATTCTTTCATAGGTATTTTTTAAAATTTGTTAAAAAGAAAGAGCCTCCTGCCGGGATCGAACCAGCGACCTAGTGATTACAAATCACTTGCTCTACCATCTGAGCTAAGGAGGCTAATATAGAGGGCAAAAATATAATATTTTTTAAATATCTAATTAACCATATTACAATAATTTTGATATACCTGTGAAGGAGATAAAAGTTTATTTCTATAATAATGAATAGCTGCTATTGCTCCATCAAAATAAATACCATTTCTACCTCCATTTTGAGAATTAGCTTCACTCCCATCACCTAAAAACCCATATCTATTATTAGAAGTTGGAGCGGTTCCTAAAGCAGTCATAGTTCCATCAGCAGTATAAGTTTTATCAACTACCCCATTTACATAAAAAATAATTTGTTGATTAGATACTGAAAAAGTAAATCCAACATAGTACCATTCTCCATCATTAATTCTTGTAGTTCCAACAATATCAAAACAACATTGTCCAGAAAAACCACCTCCAGAGCTAATTCCTATATTCCCTCTATCTGAAGTATTTCCAGCCATAGCAACTTCACCTGCATTACTAATTGTAAGTTGAAATTTTTCACTTCTATCAAAATCAATAATAGACCAATTGTCACTATCCCAAACTCCTGGAGTTCCTGAATTATAAGTTGTTTTAACCCATGAAAAAACACTCATTTCAGAAATAGTATTGTTAATATTTAATGATTCTATATAAGCATAATGATTTGAACCGTTAAAAGTAAAAAACCCATCAACTATTACACCATTACCATTATTATAAGCATTTTGTAAATTGTTTCGAAGAATTGCATCGTATCCATTTCCACTTAAGTCAGCTAATGTTGTTCCAGATCCAGAATATGAGTTAGGGTTACCAACATCATAATGAATAGTTAATCCATCATTTATAATTTCACAAGATTCTCCAGCATGAATTCCTTGAAATGTTGGTAGAGAAATTTGACAAAAAGATTGTATTGAAAGAAATAATATGTTTATTAAAATACAACTGAATTTCATTTTTAAAAAAAATTTATACTAAAAATAAAAAATTTATATTATTAATAATGAATCCAAAAAGCTTTTATCTTATTATTTGAAATCTCAAGAGTAGGAAAAGGAAATTTAATGTAGCTTATAGAATTAAAAACTTTTTTAAGAAATTTTGAATTTGTATGAATTTTAGAAAAATCAACATCTAGGGATAAATAAAATTGTCTATATCTTTTATATTCTGGAATCATGACACCTTTATATTTAATCAAATTTTCAAATTCACCTAACATACCATCACCTCCATAACCTATTGATAAAGCAAGCCAATCAGGTAAAAATTCAGATTTAATAAATTTATTTGGAGTAAATGAAAACCAATACGTGTAACCATTATAATCATAAATAAGTTCTGAAATAAAATTATTTTTACCAAGGTAACCATTAGCATTCCTAGCATATATTGACCTTGAAAAAGTAAGTTTAGGTTTAATCCATTGCTCATTAAATAGTTTTTGTTGAACAATAAAAAAAGTTGAGCCTAAAGCATTAGCAATTATATCAGATACAGAAAAGCCCCATCCATCATAATAAGCATCAAAAAATTCAATTGGTGCTTCTAAAATAAAACCTTGTGAACCACCAAATAATAAAGCTTTATTTTCTTTAAAATTAGATTTTTTTAAAATTTTATAACCCACTAAACTTTCCAAATAAGATGCATAAAAATGTCCAAATTTATCTATTTGAAGCCAACCCTTAGAATCATTATAAAAATGAAAAGGAACTCTTTGCTTATCGTTATACCACTGAAATCTAAGATAAGAAATAGTGCCAGATAACACCGCTCCCTCAATAGCTAAAAATTTATACAATTTTTTTTTATTTAATTTATTTGAAGATGTATCGTATGGTATTGCAAAATTATTTTTTGAAAATGAATTTAAATTCATAAATAGAAATAATACAATTAACAATCTGGACATTTAATGTTGAATGAATTAAAAAAAACTTTTATTTAAAAAAAACATATATTTGATATAAAAATAACCCAATATGAAAACTAATTTACTAATATTAATATTATCATTTTATTTATTTAATTACGATTTAATTTCTCAAAAAAAAAATTATCAAATTAACCAGGCTTCAATTTTTGAAAATATAAACGTTAGAAATATTGGCCCAGCAAAAGTTTCTGGTAGAATAACAAAAGTAATTAAGGATTATACAAATTCTAATATTTGGTATGTTACAACAGCTTCAGGTAATGTATGGAAGACTTTAAACTCTGGCACAACTTGGATTCCAATTTTTGAACATTATGGATCATACTCAATAGGAACAATTAGTATTGATCCAAAAAACCCAAATATTTTATGGTTAGGAACAGGGGAAAATAATAGTCAAAGATCCGTTGGCTTTGGTGATGGAGTCTATAAAAGTATAGACGGAGGTAAAACATGGAAAAATATGGGTTTAAAAACATCAGAACATATAGCAAAAATAATCATTGACCAAAGTGATTCTGATAATATATATGTTGCTTCTCAAGGTCCTTTGTGGAGATCCGGTGGGGAAAGAGGCCTCTATAATTCCTCTGACGGAGGAAAAAATTGGAAAAGAATTTTACATGTAAGTGAAAACACTGGTATATCTGATGTCGTTATGGATCATAGTAATAATATTTTATATGCTAGCACATATCAAAGAAGAAGACACTTTGGAATTATAGTTGCTGGGGGCCCAGAAGGTGGTATTTTTAAATCAACAGATAAAGGTAAGACTTGGGAAAAATTAAAAAATGGATTACCAACTGGAGATATAGGAAGAATTGGACTCGCAATATCTCCCCAAAAATCAAATGTTATCTATTCATTAATTACAGCAAAAAAAGAAACAAAAGGTTTTTATAGATCTGAAGATTTTGGAGAAACATGGAAAAAAATGAGTGATTATCAAGTTGTTGACTCTCAATATTATGTAGAAATTTTTCCAGATCCTCATGAATTTGATAAACTATATTCTGTGGATATGAGATCTTATGTTACTGAAGATGGTGGTAAAACATTTAATAGAATTCCTGAAAATAAAAAACACGTTGATAGCCATGATGTGATTTTTGATATTAATGATCCTAATTACATCATGATAAGTTGCGATGGTGGAATTTATGAAAGTTTTGATAAAATGAAAACATGGAGGTTTATTGATAATCTTCCTATAATTCAATTATATAGAGTTGGAATTGATAATAGTAAACCTTTTTATAACGTTTATGGTGGAACTCAAGATAATGATAGCTTTGGAGGACCATCCAGAACTAAAAATAGATCTGGAATTAGAAATAGTGATTGGTTTGTTACAACCGGAGGAGATGGTTTTCAAGTTAGAGTAGATCCAAAAAATCCTGATATTATTTACACCATGTCACAATATGCAGGTATTATGAGATATGATAAATCAAATGGAGAAAAAATAGGTATAAAACCTCAACCAGGAATTAATGAAGCTGCATACCGATGGAACTGGGACTCCCCATTGATAATAAGCCCTCATAATTCAAATACATTATATTTTGCCGCCAATTATCTTTTTCAGAGTGATGATAATGGTAATTCATGGAAAAAAATCAGCTTAGATCTGACTAGAAATGAAGATAGAAATAAGAAAAAAGTTATGGGAAAAGTTTGGAGTGTTGATGCAATTTTTAAAAATATTTTTACTTCTCCATTAGGGACGATAGTTGCTTTAGACGAATCAGAATTAAATGAAGGATTTATAATTGTTGGAACTGATGATGGGTTGGTTCAAATTACTAAAGATAATGGTATGACTTGGAAAAAATACGAAAATTTTCCAGGTGTCCCATCAAAAGCCTATGTAACTGATGTATTAACCTCAAAGCATGATGTAAATACAATTTATGTTTCATTTAATTATCATAAATATGGAGATTTTAAACCATATTTAATTGTAACAAATGATGGTGGTAAAACATGGAAATCAATATCAAATAATATACCTAAAAATAATTTTGTATGGAGTATTTCAGAAGATCATATCAATCCAAATTTATTATTCATAGGAACAGAATTTGGTATGTTTTATTCAATAAATGCTGGAAATTCTTGGAATAAATTTAAAAAAATCCCAACGATTCCTATAAGAGATTTAGAAATACATAAAGAAGAAGATGATTTAATTGCTGCATCTTTTGGAAGAGGTTTCTTTATTGTAGATGATTATTCTCCCATAAGAGAATTTTCTAAAAATATATTATTTAAAGAAGGGCATTTGTTTTCAGTAAAAGATGTTATGCAATACATAGTTGCATCACCTGAAAAAACCGCAACTGGACACAACTTTTTTACTTCACCTAACCCTCCATATGGAATAAAATTATCATATTATCTTAAAAATGACCTGAAAAGTAAATATGAAAAAAGAATAGAAATTGAAAATAATAAATTTAACAAAGGAGAAACTATAGATTACCCTTCACAAAATGCTCTTGAAGAAGAATCTAAAGAAAAATCTCCAAAAATTTTATTAACAATTCTATCAGAAGATGGTAAAGTCATAAGAAGAATATCAGGTAAAAATAAAAAAGGATACCATGAAAATTATTGGGATTTAAGAACATTTAGCTATAGAAAAATTGAAAATGAAAAAGGTTTTTCAGGACCATTAGTACCTCCAGGAAAATACTCTGTATATTTAGAAAAATTTGAAAATAATATTTTTTCAACTCTTTCAGAAAAATTTTCTTTTAATGTTATACCTATTGGAAGCAAATCTTCTCAAAATGAGAGAGAAAGTCTATTCCAATTTCTAATAAAATTTGATAAAATATTTGCTGATGTTGAAAAACTAATAGATGATATAAATAATAAAATAAATAAAGTTGATGGAGAAATAAATAAATCAATTAAATCTGAAAATAAAAAAGATTTAACTGAATTAAATAATAAGAAAGGAAAATTAATGGATTTAAGAATGGAACTAACTGGAACAATCAGTCTTAACTATGCAGATGTGTTCTCTGGTTCTCCTCCTTCTATACAAAGAAGACTAGGGTCAATGAATTGGGAGTTAAATAATACGACCTCAAAACAAACAAAAACTCATGAAAACACCTTAAATATATCTAAAGAGAAATATGAAGAAATATTAAATAAATTTAAAAAATTATAATAATTCTTTTAAAAAATTAGTGTTAATATTACTACCGCACATTAAACATAATACATTACTATTTTTTGGTATTGAGATTTTATCATAAACCAAAGCTGCAATGGTTGTAGCTGCAGCAGGTTCTATAATTATTTTTTCACTATTTATTATTTGTTTTAAAGAGTTTTTAATTTCAGTTTCATTTACACATACTACTTTATCAACAAATTTTTTTATATACTTAAATGTAATATTTCCAGCAAATGGAGCAGCTAATCCATCAGCAATTGTCATATTATATGATAAAGACTCAGGCTTATTTGAAATCAAACTTTTACTTATAACATTAGAATTTATAGGCTCTACACCAATTATTTTAATTTTAGGATTTAATGTTTTTAAAACAGAAGAAATACCTGAAATCAAACCACCTCCCCCAACTCCAATAATAACGTATTCAATTTTTTTTGAATATTCAAATATTTCTAAACCAATTGTTCCTTGTCCATAAATTACATGATCATCATCAAACGGATGAATAAGAGTTAAATCATCTTTTTTCATTATTTTCATACATTCTTCTAACATATTGTTTTTAGTTAAAATAACATTACCACCATAATTTTTAGTTGAATTTATCTTAGATTCAGAAGCATTATGAGGCATTATTATTGTAGATTTTATACCTTTTTGAGTAGAAGCCCAAGCTAGAGCTTGTGCATGGTTTCCTGCAGATAAACTAATTACACCATTATTTTTTTCAATATCTGAAATATAACTTAGTTTATTTAATACTCCTCTAACTTTAAATGAACCTGTTTTTTGTAATGATTCTAACTTAAGATATAAATTACACTTTAATAATTTGGAAAAAAAAAAAGATTTAATTATTGGGGTATGATTTATTTTTTTTTGAATTTTATTTTTTGCTATTAAAACATTATTAATATCAAAAAACAAACTCATTTCATGTTTATTTTAAGCAAATCTAGTTGGGTTTTTAGTATATCAACTTTATTTGAAGCTTCCAAAATTTGTTTATCATAATCTTTTCTTAGGTTATTAGCATTTTCAGATGTCTTCAAAAAATCTATATTAACTTTCAAATTCTTTACTTCACCTTCAATTTTATTTATTTTATTTTTTAAAACTTTTTCTTTCTTATGAAGCTTATCTTTATAACGTGGTTTATTTAAAATATCTTTTAATTCTAAATTAAAATTATAAACAGAAAGATCATTACTGTCCATTAATTTAATTTTTTTATCAAGTGATTTAATTGAATTATCAAACATATCATTAATTTCTTTAACTTTTTCTTTAACTACTGGTCCAATTTTATTGTACTGACTTTGAAGTTTTATTAAATTCTTAGAAGAAAAATCAGAATCATTTGATAATTCTAATAATTTATTACATATATCAGATTTTAATTCATAATTTGAATTATACTCGTTTATTAAATCTTTATCTTCAAATCTTTTTCTTTCAAAAAAATAATCACATGAAGATTTAAACTTCTTATATATTTTATCTTTCATTTTAATTGGAACTTTACCAACATTTTTCCATTCCTTTTGAATTCCTTGAATTTCATTTGTTGTTTCTTTCCAATTATTGCTTTCTTTTAAGATTTCAACTTTTTCAATTAATTTAAGTTTTAATTCTAAATTATCATTATAAGATGATTCAAGTTCCTTAAAAAAATTAGATTTTTTATTAAAAAACGTTTTAAAGGTCAACCAAAATTCTTTATTAATAATTTTTGAATCTTTTTTTGGTACTCCACCTATTTTTTCCCATTCATCTTTTAAACTTAATAGTTCAGAAGTTTTATTTTTCCATTCACTAATATTATTAATATTTATATCATTAAATGAAACCATTTTTTTTAAAATTTCATTCTTTTTTTCTAAGTTGTTTTCTAGAGTTTTTTTAATATCAACAAAAAATTCTTTTTTGTTTTTATAAATTTCATCAGAAGCTTTTTTTAATCTATTCCAAACTTTGTCTTTGTCTTTTAATGGAACAGGGCCTGTTTTCTTAAATTTAGAATGAATTTGATTTAATTTTGATATTGTATTATTTAAATTATTTGATTTTAATAAATTTTCAGCTTGTTCACAAAGATCATTCTTTACCTCTAAATTTTTCTTTGAGTCTAAATCTTTCAATTCAAAATAAATGCTTCTATTATTGTAAAAAATATCTAAAAGTGCATTATAACTACTCCATAAAGATTTTTCCTTACCCGAATCAATAAAACCAATACTTTTCCATTCTTCTTGAAGTTTCTTAACCGAATTATATATAGATGAATCATCATCATTACTATTCAAGAGATTTCTTAAATTTCTAATTATACCTCTTTTTCCTTTTAGCTTTTCAGAAATTGATAAAATTGGAATACTTTCGTCAACTGCTTTAGATTCTTCTACTGCTTTAGATTCTTTTTTCGAATTAATATTTTCAGAATTAATATCTGATTTTAATTTTTTTTCTAAAGTATTAGTGTTTTTATTTTTCATAAGTTTAGCAAAAATACAAAATTAATTAAATCTTGGATTAATTGGGTAATTAGAAAACATTTTATGTATTCTACTACTGTCAGTTAAAACATCTTTCCAAATATTTTTATAATTCCTAGAAAAAATAATATTTATGTCAAACTTAGGAATAACAATCCATGAGTTTTTATTCACTTCTTCTTCTAATTGACCTTTATTCCAACCAGAATACCCTATAAATAATTTAAACTGATCTTTTTTAATTTTATTTTTTTCAATCAAGCTATATAGATAATCAATGTTTTTACTAAAAAATAAATTATTATTGACTTTAACACTTTCATTAAAAACAATATTTTTTTTGTGTAAAAAGAAAATATTATTATCTACAGGACCTCCTAAAAAATATTTATCATCTATTAATATCTTAGAATTAATGGTTTTTAAATTACGTACTGAACATTTATTAACTTGTAATCCTATTGTTCCATTTTTATTATGATCACAAATCAAAATTACAGACCTATTAAAATAAGAATCTATTAATAAAGGTTGAGCAACTAACAAATAGCCTTTTTTTAAATTAATTCTTGAATTAAAATCAAAGTAATTTACATTCATATAAAAAAGAAATAAATTTATATAAAAATTAAGACAATGACAGAAAACTTGCATTCGATGAGAATAGATTATTCTGGGAAAGGTTTAATTAAAGATAATTTTAATAAAAATCCTATTAAACAATTTAAAATATGGTTTAAAGAAGCTGTTAAATTTGAGATAAAGGAACCTAATGCTATGATTTTATCTACAATTAAAAAAAATAATAAACCA
>Ga0208764_10001997_pt1 | contig 12953 bp, 17 predicted proteins | sample ETNtaG_18_FD_185762 | JGI IMG/M metagenome (GOLD analysis project Ga0208764, IMG submission 185762) | Marine microbial and viral communities from oxygen minimum zone, Eastern Pacific Ocean - ETNP201302SV91 (SPAdes) (version 2) | ecosystem: Environmental > Aquatic > Marine > Oceanic ... | reverse complement strand
TTGGAGGAAAAGGTTTTCTTGTACATGAATATGCAAAACATGTAGGGGCAAAATTATTTTTTTCACATTACCAAACTGCGTGGAAAAATTTTAATAAATAGTTACAATCAGGTGTGACCGTATTGTGATCGCTAGACTAGCAACTTTCTAAAATTGGAGCGGGAGAAGGGAATTGAACCCTCGACCTAAACGTTGGCAACGTTTCGCTCTACCACTGAGCTACTCCCGCATTTCATTAGGAAAATTATTATATAATAATAATATTAATCCGCAACATAAACTGAAATTCCCCTCTTGTTAAGATCAATATCAAATTTTTTATGTAGAGGGGGAAATGCCCTTTGTTGGCAATCCATACGATCACAAGTTCTGCAATTAACACCTATTGGGGTTTCTGTTTTTTTATCATTTAAATTTAGAGAGTCCGCATATACAAAACCTTTGGCATGTTTAGCTTGGCACCCTAACCCTATTGATAACAAAGTTTTTTCCATTCCATGTTTTCCAATTCCTTTTTCTACAGTTCTAGCTATACAAATATATTTTTCACCATTAGACATCTTTGAAACTGCAGCATTTATTTTTCCAGGCATTGTAAAAGCTTTATAAATGTTCCATCTAGGGCACGCACCGCCATACCGCGGTATCTCTATACCAGACAAAGAAAAGCGTTTTGAAATATTTCCAGCCACATCAGCTCTTAACATATGAAAAGGTATACCTTTCATTTTGGGATCTTGTAAACAAGTAAGCCTGTGCGCAACTTGCTCAAATGAAACTGCAAAAGTATTTTGTAGAAGCTCAATATCATATCTCTGTTTAATAGACTCCGCATAAAACAATTTGTAAGGCATTATTATTGCTGCGCCCGTATAATTAAGTAGTGCTACTTTTGACAATTTTTTTGATTCTTCGCTAGGAAAAGAAAAAGTATTTAAATATTCATCTATTATATCTATAGCTTCCAGTTGTGCAACCTGCGCACCTGCATATAACTTTTTAGTCTCAAGATTTAAATAGTCAGATACAAGAAAAATTTTTTTTACTACATCATATTGTTTAGTAAATGGTTTATTTTCTTCTGGAACAATATCTTTTACTTCTATTGCATGATTTTTTTTCAAATATTCACATATATCTGAATAGCCTACTCGACTATTAATTTGAATTTTTTTAGAAAAATTACTAGCAAAATCCTCTAGTTTTGGAAAATAATTTTCATTTTCTTGTATAAAATCTGCGACCACCTCTCCAGGAAATGAATTTTTCCGACTATCAATAAATTTACCTGATATATTTTCTACTTTACTAACTATATCTTGGTTTTGCTTTTTATAATTATCTCCAAGCTTAACCAATGCTTTTGCGATTAACGGATTAGTATTAAGAAGTTCTTTAACATCAAAATTTGTTATCTCTAAATTTTCAAATAAATTGTCACCAAGTAGATCCATTAAACTTTGATATAAATTTGTATCAGTTTTTTTTGATATATCTGATACATTAATATTTAGTTCACTAGCTATTTTTACCAACATATCCAAATTAATTTTGCGCTTACCGCTCTCCATCAAATTTAGGTAGGTGGGCGAAATGAATAACTTTTTTGATAAGTTGGCTTGAGTTATTCCAAGCTTCCTTCTTTTCGTCTTGATTTTGTGGCTTATTTGTTGATCTATTTGACTCATATTTACATGATTTACATTTGATAAATTAATTATTTACATATATTTACATTGAAAATCAATAAAAATATTGCATCTGAATTAATTTGTAAATATAGTAAATTTTATGAACACAATAGCAGATCCAAAAAACCCAATGGTAGACCGATCTTATGACAGGGGTTTATATGTCAAGGAAGATGATCAAGATTGGGGCAGCGCTGGAATGAACAACGTTCAGGAAGATTCAGAATAAAATCAAACACTTTAATTAAATTAATTATTTTAAAAAAAGTAACAACTTATGAGCTCAAAAATTAAATCGGGAAATGTGTCTTTTGATCTCAAGAGATTTGCTGGAATTAAGAGAGATTATACAAATGAAGACGTGGAAAAACTTAAAGGAACATTTGAAATTGAATATACACTTTGTAAATCACAATCAAAAAAACTTTGGCATTTATTAAATACTGAACCATACGTTAATACATTAGGTTCACTTTCAGGTAATCAAGCGGTGCAACATGCTAAGGCTGGTTTAAAAGCAATTTATTTAAGTGGATGGCAAGTAGCTGCTGATGCAAATAGTGCTGGCGAAATGTACCCAGATCAAAGTTTATATCCTTATGATAGCGCTCCAAAGCTAGTCGAAGCAATGAATAATGCTCTGGTAAGGGCGGATCAAATCCAACATATGGAAATGCATGATGGAAAAGTTAATACTAAAGATCAAGTTGACTACAAAATGCCTATTATAGCAGACGGAGAAGCTGGATTTGGAGGACCTTTAAATGTATTTGAATTAACAAAAAAATTTATAAAAGCCGGCGCCGCTGGCGTTCATTTTGAAGATCAATTAGCTTCAGAAAAAAAATGTGGTCATATGGGTGGTAAAGTATTAGTTCCAACCCAAACAATGATTAGAAACCTCAAATCAGCAAGATTGGCTGCCGATGTAATGGAGGTTCCATTAATTATTTTAGCAAGAACTGATGCTAATGCTGCAAAATTAATAACAAGTGATGTTGACGAAAACGACAAACCATTTTTAACTGGTAAAAGATCGCCAGAGGGATTCTATTATGTTAAAGACGGCTTAGATCAAGCTATTTCTAGAGGCTTAGCATATGCTCCATATAGTGATTTAATTTGGTGTGAAACTGCAAAACCAAATTTAGAAGAAGCTAAAACTTTTGCAGCCGCAATACATAGTAAATTTCCCGGAAAATTATTAGCATATAACTGTTCGCCTTCCTTCAATTGGAAGAAAAATTTATCAGATAGAGAAATTGAAACTTTTCAAAAAGAGATTGGCGGTATGGGATATAAATTTCAGTTTATAACCTTAGCGGGATTTCATGCACAGAATTATGCTATTTTTGATTTGGCAAAAAAATATAAGCAATATGGAATGGCAGCTTATTCTAGATTGCAGCAACAGGAATTTGATAGTGAAAAAGAAGGCTATACAGCCACAAAACATCAAAGAGAAGTTGGAACATCATATTTTGATGCTGTATCCGATGCTATTTCATCAGGTAAAAGCTCTACAACTGCGATGAAAGATTCCACAGAAACCGATCAATTTTAATTACAATTCTATTAAAATTTCAATCCTTTATCAGTAATATTAATGATAAAAGGTAAATAATTAATTTAAAAAATGAATTCACAAATTTTAATAAAAATAAATAATTTTGTTAAAAAAAGGTTAATTGAATTGTTAGGCTTTTTGCTTGTTTTTATTAGTATTTTCCTTTTAGCTTCAATTGTTAGTTACTCACCGAGTGATCCTAATTTTATCTACTCACCAGAAAATACAGAAATTAAAAATATTGGCGGATTTTACGGCAGCGTAATATCAGATATTTTACTTCAATCATTAGGTTTAATTTCTATTTTTCTAGTTTTTAATTTTTTTTATTGGGGTATAAAAATCGCAACACACAAAAGTTTAGTTAATTTTATTACAAGAATTTTTTATACTCTTGCATATATAGTTTTTGGGACAACTGTTTTAAACACCTTCTACAATGATTCATTTTGGTTGATTGATAATGGTAATGGTGGATTCGTAGGAAGAATCCTTAAGGAAAATATTTATTATTTTACCCCACTAATTGAAAATATATATGTTGTTTACGCTCTCGTATTATTAACAATTATTTTTTTTATATTAAGTTTAAACATAAAACTTAGTGAAATTATAAAAATTTTAACTTTTCCATTTTTGCTGATAAAAAAAATAAAAAAATTTTTAAAAAAAGATAAAAGAACAACCGATGAAAATACAAACATTGCCAATATTCAATTACAAGATGAAAGTTATGAAGAAAGCACAACCAAAGAAAAACAACCAATTTTACCTTTTTCAAAAAAAAGAACAGTAAGATCTTCTGAAAATAGTTTTAAATTGCCGTTAATAAATTTTTTAGAAAAAAATCCAGATATACAAAATAAAAAAAATATTACCGAATCTGAATTGAAAAAAAATTCTGAATCTTTGGAAAGGGTCTTGCTCGATTTTGGCGTTGAGGGAAAAATTAAAAGAATTAGCTACGGGCCCGTTGTAACTTTATATGAATTTGAACCGGCATCTGGAATAAAAGTATCTAAGATAGTAAATTTAGCAGATGATATAGCAAGAATTACTAGCTCCGTCTCGGCAAGATTGGCAACAATACCAGGAAAAAGCACAATTGGTATAGAGATTCCTAATACAAAAAGAGAAAATGTATTTCTGAATGAAATTATTGACAATGAAAAATTTAATAAAAAGGAATTAAAATTACCAATAGCTCTAGGGAAAAGTATCTCAGGCATTCCTATAATAAGTGATCTTTATGCAATGCCTCATTTACTAATCGCGGGAACAACTGGCTCAGGGAAGTCTGTGTGCATCAACTCTATAATATTATCCTTATTATATAAATACACTCCAGAAAAATGTAATTTGATTTTGATTGACCCAAAAATGTTAGAACTATCAGCTTACGAAGGTATTCCACATTTACTTTGTCCTGTCATAACTGAAGCCAAAAAAGCTACAGCAGCTCTTGGTTGGGCGGTGAAAGAAATGGAAAGCAGATATAAATTAATGTCAAGTGTGGGAGTAAAAAATATAGATGGTTATAATTCTAAACATAAAAAACATATGCCTTACATTGTAGTAATAGTCGACGAAATGTCTGACCTAATGTTAATAGCGGGCAAGGAAATAGAAAATTACATTCAAAGATTATCACAAATGGCCAGAGCCGCTGGTATTCATATTATCATGGCAACACAAAGACCAAGTGTTGATGTAATAACAGGAACTATTAAAGCAAATTTTCCAACAAGAATTTCATTTCAAGTAAGTTCAAAAATTGACAGTAGAACTATTTTAGGAGAACAAGGAGCTGAACAATTACTAGGTAAAGGTGATATGTTGTTTATGTCTTCAGCAAATAGAATAATAAGAATTCATGCTCCGTACGTTTCTGAGTCTGAAATAGAAAAAGTAAATAGCTATATAAGATCTCAAGGAAAACCTGATTATATTGATGAAATTACATTGATTAAAGATAGTGAAGAAGCTGCCAAAAATATTGACGAAGAAAAAGACGAGTTATACTTTAAGGCAGTAGATATTATTAAATCTGAAAGAAAAGCATCTACTAGTTTTCTACAAAGAAAATTACAAATTGGATATAATAGAGCCGCAAGAATCATGGAAACAATGGAAAAAGAAGGCATTGTAGGCAAAGCTAATCATGTAGGTAAAAGAGAAATTTTATAGGTCTATTTTGTTTAAAAAGATAAATTTTATTTTGTTATTAATATTTTTTAATTTATTTTTTAACAATAATGTTAAGGCAGACTTTCAGGAAGATTTAATAAAAAAATACACAACGATCAATACATTGCTTTTTAATTTTACTCAAAAAGTTGGAGATAAAATTGAAATTGGCCAGTGCTATATTAAGTACCCGTTACTAATGAGATGTGAATATCCCAAAAAAAAAAAAATTATAATTGCAGATGGAAGAAAACTTGCTGTAATAAAAAAAAGGTATAAAAAAATTTATATTTATCCACTAAGAAAAACACCTCTATTTTTTATTCTTAATAAACAGAACATTCTTGATGTAATTAAAAATTACAAACCAGAGCTTATAAATTCAAATGTAGTTGAATATAAATTGACAGATAATAGTTCAAACAAAATTAATATTTTTTTTAACAAAAATTCATTAAATATTGCAGGATGGAAAACTATAGACGCTTATTCAAATGAGGTTAATTTTTTTATTACAAATATTAAAGTAAATATATTGATTAAAAATGACATTTTTAAAATTCCAAGAGAAGATCAACTTTAAGGAACCATTTTACCAATTCTTTCTCCACCAAAGATATGAAAATGTAAATGTGGTACTTCCTGGCCGCCATTTTCTCCAACATTAACTAAAGATCGGTAGCCTCCCCCTTTAACTGATTCTGATACTCCTATTTTTTTTGCAACTATTCCTATTCCTTTTATCAAACCTACTATTTCTTTTTCAGATGCTTTTAATGAAAAATCATCAAAATTTATATATTCGCCTTTTGGAATAACTAAAACATGTACTTTCTTTTGAGGGTTGATATCGTGAAAAGCAAGAACATAATCATCTTCATAAACTTTATTACAAGGAATTTCTTTTCTTAAAATTTTAGCAAAAATATTATTTTTATCGTATGCCATTTTGTTATTTAATAAAAAAATGATAAATTAATAATCCTATAAATATTCCTTTAAAAAAAGTTACCCAAACTACTGCATAATCAGAAATATTTAGTTTTTTCTTCCACCATTCCAAGTATCTTTTATGCCAATTTATCATTTTATTTTTTTTGTCTTTTTTTTAACTCATCCATCACTTCTTCTATTTTTACCCCACTGCTCTCCAAAAGAACTAATAAATGATAAAATACATCAGCTGCTTCGTGAACTTTATTAGAATTTTTTTTAATTGCTTCCAATAACTCATTTATTTCTTCATTTACCTTGCTAATACACATTTCTTTATCGTTTAATAATTTGTTGGTGTAAGACTTTTCAGGACTTGCATTTTTACGCTCACGTATAATTTTAATTAGTTCTTCTAGATTTTTGAACATTTTTATATTCTAACAGGTATACCTTTTGAAGCCAAATATTGCTTAGCTTCCTGAATAGAATGTTCTCCATAATGAAAAATTGATGCGGCCAGAGCTGCACTCGCTTTACCTATTTTCAAACCTTGATAAAGATGTTCTAAGCTACCAACACCTCCCGAAGCAATCACAGGAATATTTACAGCAGCTGATACTTTTTTGGTGAGATCTAAATCATAGCCCTTTTTAGTTCCGTCTCTATCCATAGAAGTTAGTAATATTTCTCCAGCACCCATTTCCTCCATTTTTAGAACAAATTTTATGACATCTTTTCCTGTAGATTTTCTTCCACCATGAGTAAATATTTCCCATTTATTTTCATTAATTTTTTTTGCATCTACAGCAACAACAATGCATTGTGAACCAAATTTTTCTGAACTTTCTTTTACCAATTTTTTATTTAAAACAGCGGCTGTATTTATTGAAACTTTATCAGCGCCATTACTTAATAATTTATTAATATCATCTAAACTTCTAATACCACCACCCACAGTTAAAGGTATAGATATTTTTTTTGCAGTATCATTAACGATCTTTAGTAAAATATTTCTATTTTCATTAGATGCAGTAATATCTAAAAAACAAATTTCATCAGCTCCATTTTCATTATAGATTTTTGCTTGTTCAACTGGGTCCCCTGCGTCAGTTAAATTTACAAAATTAATACCTTTAACTACTCTTCCATTTTTAACATCTAAACATGGTATAATTCTTTTTTTTAACATTTATAAGATTTCACTTAATTCTTTAAGATTTATGTTTTTTTCATAAATAGCCCTGCCTATTATTATTCCTTCTATATTCTTAGACTTCATTTTTTTTATATTTAAAACATCAGAAATTGAAGAAATCCCTCCTGAGATAATAAGTGGAATATTTATTTCTTTCGTGAAAGCAATAGTCTCTTCAATATTTGGTCCCTTCTTTGTTCCATCTTTATCTATGTCTGTATAAATTATTCTTGAAACACCAAAATTTTCAATTTTTTTTGCAAAACTTAATGCAGAAATTTTAGTCTGATTCTTCCAGCCTGATACAGCTATAAATCCCTTGCGTACATCTAAAGCTAATGCAATTTTATTCTTATATTCGGTGCAAGCTTTTTTTAAAAAATCTATATTTTTTATTGCCATGGTTCCAATAACAATTTTATCTACACCAACATCGAACCATTCTTTAATATTTTCTAACGATCTTATACCTCCACCAACTTGAATTTTTACATCAGTATTTTTTATAATATCTTTGATTATACTTTTGTTTACCAATGTTCCCTCCAAAGCACCGTCTAAATCAATTACATGGATATTTTTAAAACCAAACTTTGTAAATTCTGCTGCTTGGTCTGTTGGAGACTTGTTGTATTCTGTGGTTTTGCTAAAATCACCTTTAAACAATCTTATGCACTTGCCACCTTTAATATCTATGGCAGGTAATATTATCATTATTAAATTTATAAAACGCCTTTAGTTGAAGGAACTTTATTTTTAATTCTTTTATCTATTTCTACAGCTTCCCGCAGTGACCTTGCTAGTCCTTTAAAACAAGATTCGATTATGTGATGACTATTGTCTCCATAAATATTTTCAACGTGTAGCGTAATGCCGGCAGCTTGTGAAAAAGCTTGGAACCACTCTTTGAATAATTCCGTATCCATTTCACCTAATTTTTCCACCTTTAATTTTACTTTCCAGATTAAATATGGCCTGTTTGAAACATCCAGCGTTACTCTGGTTAGCGTTTCATCCATAGGAATTAAGGTATGAGCATACCTTCTTATTCCTTTTGAGGAGCGAAGGGCTTTTTTTATACATTCGCCTATAGCAATTCCAGTGTCTTCTGTTGTGTGGTGTAGATCTATATGCGTATCTCCTTTTGCTAATATTTTTAAATCAATTAACGAATGTTTTGATAATTGTTCTAGCATATGATTCAGGAAACCTATTTTGGTATCTATTTTATAAGATCCGCTACCATCTAAGTTTACTTCAACTCCGATGCTAGTTTCTTTGGTCTTTCTATTAATTTTAGCTTTCCTTGCCATTTTGAGCTCTTGTAATAACAGGGTATATAAGTAATTCAACAATATATCAATAAAATGAAGTTTTGGACTTGAAGATAGCAAATAAATCTCCACATAGAATATTGATATGAGTGAAAATTCAAATTGGCATGGAACAACTATTGTCCTAATTAGAAAAGGCAAAGATGTAGTGGTCGCTGGAGATGGGCAAGTTAGTCTTGGTAATACAGTGATTAAAAGTACCGCAAAAAAAGTTCGTAAAATTGAAAAAAGAAATGTTATAGCTGGTTTTGCAGGTTCCACCGCAGATGCACTTACATTGTTTGAAAGATTAGAAGCCAAACTAGAAAAACATGCTGGCAATTTAACAAGAGCTGCTGTTGAATTAGCAAAAGATTGGAGAACAGATAAATATTTAAGAAGATTGGAAGCTCTAATGGCTATAGCTGACAAGGAAAAAAGTTTTATAATTTCTGGCACAGGGGACGTTCTTGAACCTGAAGAAGGAATTATAGGTATAGGTTCTGGAGGCAATTATGCTTTGGCGGCCGCAAAAGTTTTAATGGATTCTAAAATGTCAGCTGAGGAAATAGCAAAAAAATCTATTCAAGTAGCTTCTGAAATATGTGTGTTTACAAATAAAAATATAACTCTAGAAAAAATTTAAATTAATGAAACAAAAGTCAAATATAACTTCGTTACCTTCTAGAGATAAGAAATTAGAAAAAGATGATAAGTCAGTAGTTTCTTCATTGTCTCCTAGAGAAATAGTTTCTGAACTTGATCGATATGTAATTGGTCAAAATGCTGCAAAAAGGGCAGTAGCAATTGCTCTTAGAAATAGATGGCGTAGACAAGCATTAAAGGGTGATATGAGAGACGAAGTTCTTCCAAAAAATATTTTAATGATAGGACCTACTGGTGTAGGAAAAACAGAAATTTCGAGAAGACTTTCTAAATTAGCAGAGGCCCCTTTTATTAAAGTTGAGGCTACACGTTTTACTGAGGTAGGTTATGTCGGCAGAGATGTGGAGCAAATAATTAGAGATTTATTAGAGATCTCAATTGCAATTGAAAAAGAAAGAATGAGAAAAGAAGTCCATGCAAAAGCGCAGTTAGCCGCTGAAGAAAGAGTTTTAAATACACTTGTTGGAAATAAAGCCAGTATTGCAACAAGAGAAAGTTTTAGAAAAAGATTAAGAAGTGGTGACCTTGACAATAATGAAATTGAGATTGAGGTAAATGATGCTCCCAACATGCCAAGTTTTGAAATTCCTGGAATGCCTGGAGCAAACGTTGGGATGATAAATATATCTGAAATGCTGGGTAAAAATATTAAAAAAGGCAAAAAGAAGAAAATGACTGTAAAAGAATCTCACGATATTTTATTAGCTGAAGAATCGGATAAAATGATTGAACAGGATGCTATTATAAAAATTGCAAAAGTTTCAACAGAGAATAATGGGATAGTCTTTTTGGACGAAATTGATAAAGTTTCAGCACGAGGAGACCGTATAGGCGGAGACGTTTCAAGAGAGGGTGTTCAAAGAGATTTGCTTCCGCTGATAGAAGGTACAACAGTTAGCACAAAGCATGGACCTATAAAAACTGATCATATATTATTCGTTGCTTCGGGCGCGTTTCAATTAGCAAAACCATCAGATTTATTACCTGAGCTTCAAGGAAGATTGCCAATAAGAGTAGAGTTGAATGCGTTAACTAGTTCTGACTTTAAAAGAATTTTAGAAGAACCTGATAATAGTTTAATTAAACAATACAAAGCTCTTTTAGAAACTGAAAATGTTACTCTTGAGTTTTCTAAAGATGGTATAGAAACAATAGCAAAACTAGCTACTGAAATTAATTCTAGTGTAGAAAACATTGGAGCTAGAAGGCTTCACACTATTATTGAAAAAGTGCTTGATGAAATTAGTTTTACTGCAACCGATAGAGGCGGCGAAAAGATTGTAATTGACAAAAACTACGTTACAAAACATCTGGGCGAACTTGCTAAAGATACTGATTTAACAAAATTTATTCTTTAAATTTTTTATTATCTTTTAAAAAAATATAAATTGCACCATCGCCTCCATCGTTTATTTTTGCTTTGGATATCCTAATTATTTTATTACTTAAGTTTTCATCAGTTCTCACAAATGCTGGCACAGAATATCTTAGTATGCTTAACTTTTCTGAAACATAAGGATTATCGTAAGATTTTGATCTGCTTCCTTTTCCTGTCACAATTAGAAGTTTTTTATGACCATGATTGAAACAGTCTGTTATAAATTTTTTTACTTTTTGATTAGATTCTTTCAGCGAAAACCCATGCAAATCTAATTTGGGAACTTTAATTAAATCTGCTCTTATATTTGAAAAATCTTCTGATTTAGGGCTAATGTTGCCTATATTCTTTATAAAATCTAGCCAATCTTTTTTATCTTTGGATGAAGCAAGATATTTTTTTTTCACTATTTATTTGATGTTTCCACTAAGTACCAAGTTGGGTTTTGGCTCCACATATTTTTTGAAAATTTCCAAACATCATTTACAGTTTTAATTGTATCAGGATTTCCTTCGACTACTTTATTATTTTTATCTTTTACACAAGTTATTATCTCACTAATAAAATTAACAGTCACTTTATAAATGTTTTCAATTTTTTTAAATTCCAATATTTGTGAAGATTTAACTCCTATAAAAGTTGTTTCATATTTAAGTTGTTTTTTTTCTCTTTCATCAATTACTTCAGAAAAATCATCAAACATATCTTTACCCAACAAACTTTTTAAAGATTTTTTATCTCCTTTTGCAAAGGATGTAATTATTTGTTCGTAAGCTATAACCGCCCCTTTTAAAAATTGCTTTTTTACTTCCTCATTAACATTATTCGTTTTTATGGCCTCATTATTTTCAATATCTTGAAGTGTTTTCATTCCTTTCGGAAAATAATTATTCATTGGTTTGCCCTGGTGGCCAGTTCTTCTTCCTAAAATATTTCTTAATCTTAAGATTATAAAGCCAGCAAACATGCCTAACAAAATTATGTCTATGAAACCGAATTGATTACTCATATGCTTTTTTTGATTATAATACCTATATGATATAGTATGCAAACACAAATAATCAAATATAAAATATAGATGAATGCTGTAATACTTTTTATAATTGGAGTTCCTGTAATCGAAATTTATGTAATGATAAAAGTGGGAGGTGTTGTAGGCGCACTTAACACTATTCTCTTAATTTTTTTCACAGCCATAACTGGAATTTATTTTGCAAAAATAGCAGGATTAAACACATTACGTTCAGGCTTAAGCCAATTAATTAAAAATGAAATACCTGTTTATGAAATGATATCTGGCGCAGCATTGGCTTTTGCCGCAATATTACTTATTCTTCCTGGATTTATAACGGACGCAATTGGATTTTTATTAATAATTCCCACAACAAGAAAATTGTTAATAAAACCTATATCTTCGAAATTCAAAAAAGTAAGAAAAAATGAAGATATAATTGAAGGTAACTTTGAAGAAAAAAATAATGGGGATCAATGAGTTACAAAATTATTTCTAAATTTATAAAAGATGTTTCTTTTGAAATTCCTGACGCAAAAACTTTTGTTATGTTAGAAAAAGAGATTTCAAATTATAATTTGAATTTTGATATTAAAAGCAAACCATTTAAGGAAAATATAGTTGAAGTAAACACTATTTTAAGAATGACACCAAACCAAGAAGTTAAATATAAAATATTGGCCGAAATTAATTTAACTGCTCTAGTTTCAATTGAGAAAAATTTTGAAGACAAAAAGGAATTAGAAAAAATTATTTTAATTAAAATACCTACGGAAATATATCCAACATTGTATGAAACTTTTGTTTACTTGTTTACTCAAGCGGGAATAAAAAATATTAAAGTAACTAAAGAAGTAGATTTCGAAAAAATGTATAATGAAAAGAAAAAAATTTAATTAAAATAATTTTTTGGCAAATCTGATTTAAGGTATTTTTTATGAAGTTGTATTTCATTATCATCAGGCTTTATTATTTTTCCTAGTTTATTATTAATTTTTTCACTGAAAT
>Ga0208764_10001996_pt1 | contig 12955 bp, 7 predicted proteins | sample ETNtaG_18_FD_185762 | JGI IMG/M metagenome (GOLD analysis project Ga0208764, IMG submission 185762) | Marine microbial and viral communities from oxygen minimum zone, Eastern Pacific Ocean - ETNP201302SV91 (SPAdes) (version 2) | ecosystem: Environmental > Aquatic > Marine > Oceanic ... | reverse complement strand
CAGAAGAAAGTAGAAGGTCGCAATTTCGGTATTCGGAAGCATCTATTAGAGTATGATGATGTTATGAATCAACAGCGTCAAGTGGTTTATGATTTAAGAAATAATGCATTAAAAGGTAATGACTTACGGGATTCTATACCTGAATTGATATATGACTATGTTGATGATGAGTTAGGAACTGATTCAGATCAAAACTATGAACTACTGGATTGGGAAAGTGTAGAGCAAAATTTTTCATCAGTTCTCTTGATAGATATAGATCGCAACAAATTTGATTTAGATAATGATTTTGAAAATATTAAAAGTAAAATTACTGATGAAGCGATGGAAGTGTATTCAGCAAGAGAATCACTATTACCAGAAGATGTAATGCGCGGTTTTGAGAGATTTGTTGTACTAAGATCTATAGATGAAAAATGGAAAGACCATCTCTACGCAATGGATCAGTTAAGAGAAGGTATAAACTTGAGAGCATATGGACAGAAAAATCCTTTATTAGAATATAAATCTGAAGGATTTTATATGTTTAAAGATATGATGTCGAACACTACTCAAATAACCCTACAGAGATTATTTAGAACTAAAATTCAAGGTATGGATGCGGCTCCTAGCGCACAAGCTGGACCAGCAAGAAATATGCAAATGAAACACCAAGATTCTACCGGCCTTGGTTTTACACCGATGAAAGAAAACACCCCATCTCAAAATCAACCACAGCAAGCATCTAGAAAACCTATTATTTCAGATAAAAAAGTTGGAAGAAATGAAAAGGTGGAGGTAATTAGTCCAAGTGGACAACGTGAAACCATCAAATACAAGAAACTTCAGAATTATTTAAATCGTGGATATACCCAGACTTAAATACTAAATTTTTTGTCATGTGATGCAGATCATAAGAAAAAATAATTACAATGGATAATCTTAGTAATGTATGTATTTTCAGCACCTAATTGAAGTTGTTATCGAGTTGTTCGGTAAGTATATATATACTGGGCATTTGTTAATTAAATAAATAATAACGATTGGAAAAATGATAAATAAAAATATTATATTTTTTATTTCTTTGTCTTTGGGCGTTCTTTCTGCTCAATTATCAGTATCATTGGGTAATGTTGAGTATTCTGGATATTCTTCAGATATTGAAGTACCAGTTATTATTAATAACCCCAATAATTCTGTTTCTGGGATGCAATTTGACTTAATGGTCTACCCAGATATCATAACACCTTTCAGTGTTAGTGCCTATGGTTCCCCTAATGGTTTTACCGCTGATATGAATCAGCTCTCTACGGGAGGATATAGATTTTTATTGTTTAATGCTGGAAATGCATCTTCTATACCTACAAATTCTGATACAATCATGGTCATCCATTTCAATGGATCATCAATCCCTTCCGCTGTAATTGATTTAGAAATTTCTGATTTAACTGTTTCTGATAGTTCAGGTGGTGAATTAACGTCTACTAGTTCAAATGGAATGATTTCGATTGGAAATGTTGTAGGCCTAATGATGAATTCCGATAGTGGCGATGTATCAGAATCTGTTCATATACAAGTAAGTATGGATAATAATGGTACTGTTGGTGGATTGCAATTTGACTTACTGGATACTCCTGATAATTTATCTATTGATAGTCTCTGGACAACAGATCGTACAAATAATTTTACAATTTCTAGTACAGATATTGGCGCTGGAACAAGGGTAGTAATGTATAGTACATCAAATAATAATGTTTCTCCAGGGAATGGACCAGTGCTCAATATTCGATATCTTGTGAATTATAATGCATATGGTGGGGATGTCTTAATTGCATTTAATGAGGTAACTGTTTCAGATAGTATTGGTGGTATATATTGGATATCAGAATTAGATACAGGTAAAGTAACTGTTTTTCCTGGCTATATGGAAGAACCTCACAATTTAATTGCAGTATCTGGTTTGGATGCTGAAGTACCACTAAGCTGGAGCCCTCCGCTAGGTCCGGTTCCGCCCACTGTACCATTCACAATTGAAATTTTAACCGATGGTTATCCCGGGGAGACTTCTTGGGATTTAACCCATGTCGATGGAGATAGTGTAGTGGCAAGTATCTTTACAGGCGAATTAGTCGATACAGAAACATTATATACTTGGGATTTAAATATTCCTTCGGGGGGACATGTTTTTACGATATATGATTCGTATGGAGATGGTATATGTTGTGGTTATGGTGAAGGATATTATCGATTATTATTAAATGGATCTGAGATTGCAAGCGGTGGTGAATTTGAAGCATCTGAAAGTGTTACATTCAATACTTCTGATGGAAGATTTAATATAGTTGAATATAGCTATCTTAATGCTCCAACAATTGAAAAAGAATTATTCAATATCGATAATCATGATTTGGAATTATCATTGCCAATTTTTGTAAGTGCAGGATTTATTAATTTTTCAGATAAAGATAAAATAATCGATAATAATTTTTTACAAAGAAGAACACCTGATGTATCTGGATATAATTTATATCGAAGTTCTGCTGATAGTCCAGATTATGAACTTATTGCTAGTGTTGCTGCGGATGAAAATGAATATATAGATACAGATGTAATGAATGGCGTGACATATTATTATTACGTGGCAACTGATTATACACCTGCAGGAACAGAGTCGGGTCCAAGTAATATTGCTGATGGAACTCCTGTGGAGTGGGTAGAATTATCCATTTCCGATGGAGCTGCTTTATCAGGATATACGGATACTTTAGAAATATCAATAAATAATGAAGCCGAAATAGGTTTTTTCTACATCGAAATATCTGATGATCCAGACTATATTATTGCAGAATCTGTTTTGCAGACGGATCGGACGCAAAATTATACATTGAGTGTTACTGAAACAAATGGAGTGATGGTAGTATCAGCATTTCCTAATGGGAGCAATGTTACATTATCTTCCGGGAGTGACCCGGTATGCAGAGTCATTGTTCGAGGAGCTAGTATGGAGCCAGCATTTGTGGATCTTGATTTTACTTTTGCAAATATAGAAGATTACAATGGCGTTGAGATGAATTGGACAGGGGAAGATGGGGATTTTGAAGTATCTGTTGAGACTCAAGTTCTTGCGATGCCTAATATGGTGGTAAATCCTGGTGAAGGATTTGTAATGCCGCTTATGATTAGTAATTCGCAACCCGTGTCTGCAATCCAACTTTCATTATCTAGTCAAGCAGATTACATAACTGGTGTAACAGTGGTTTCATCTGATTATATGAATTTTTCAGATTGGTATTTTGGAGGTAATCAGGATGGAAGTGATTATAATGTGATTATAACTGATTTGACATTAAATAATCCTATTATGCCTGGCATGGGACATATTGCAGATATTTATTTATATATGGATGCAGGGACACCTTCCGGTAGTTCGTATCCTATTGAAGTGGATAAAATAGTAGCAGATGCAAATAGCATTGGAATGTTTACAGAGATGATTTCGTCCAGTGTTTTTGTTGGTACTCCCATGGCACACTTTTCTATTGATACCAGTTTTTCTATGTCTGGTTCTGCTATAAGAACAATTCCTGTTTATTTGGATAATATAGTTCCAATCTCAGTTTTTGAAATGACTCTTATGGATATGCCTGATGGTTTGATTGTCACAGCTGTTAATCCTGTGGGTCGTTTTTCAGATGTTGGAGGATTATTTTTAGATAATACTGGAGAAGATGAAGATGGGAATTGCTTTATTTTTGGATATACGGTTGGAACTGCAATTCCTTCTGGATCTGGACCAATATTTGAATTAACTGTACAAAGAAAGAATACTTTTGGAGGGCAATTAGGGATGTTTTTTGGAGACGTCACAGCTCGAGATGAAAACACCGATGAAGTAACAGTTGCAGGTACGGGTTATGCAATGTTAAGCGTGGCGCTAGAATTAACAGATACTTTTATTATGCCAGATCAGTATAAGCTGCATCAAAATTATCCAAACCCATTTAATCCTACGACTGTAATTCAATATGATGTTCCTGAGCTATCAAAAGTTTCATTAACAATATATGATTTATCTGGGCGTGAAATTAACCAGTTAGTAAATGATACTCAATCGCCGGGCTTAAAAACTATAGTTTGGGATGGAAAAGATTTTACTGGAAATAGAATGGGAGCTGGCGTTTATATATATCAATTAAAATCTGGAAATTTTGTTGAATCCAAAAAGATGATATTTGTTAAGTAAATTCTCATACTATATTATATTTTAAAGGCAGGTAAGACCTGCCTTTTTTGTTTCGCCAAACAATAAACATTTGATTAATTTCACCGACTAAATAAATAAACATGTTGCCGCGGTGGTGGAATTGGTAGACACGCCAGATTTAGGATCTGGTGCTCGTAAGGGTGTGAAGGTTCGAGTCCTTTCCGCGGCACGCTATTTTATGATAATAAAGCTTTATAGTTAAATGCCTGAAGAAAAAAAATCAGTATTTCAAGTAATTATACATAGTTTTTTTGTTGTTCCATTTATTATTGCAATTTTTGGAGTATTAATTTTTCTAATGGTACGCGTGTTGACCTTAGAGCCTAGGACTGCCCATGATTATTTAGAGGACGTAAAAATTGGAGGAACAACAAAGCGCTGGCAGGGAGCATTTGAATTATCTAAAATTTTAGCAAATCCCAATAGTATTCCAACCGATGATAGATTTAAAAATGATTTAATATCAACCTATAAGTATTCTGAGAATGAAAGAGATAATAGAATACAGATTTATCTAGCTCTTGCAATGGGAAGGACAAGGGATAATAGGTATGCAGATATTTTAGAAAAATCATTAATAAGTGATGATGAAGAGATATTGAGCGCAGCAATCTTTTCTTTAGGATTGATTGGCCATCCAAATAGTTTAGAAAAGTTATTAAAGCTGTCAGATCATTCATCAGCTAGAGTCCGACATCAATTAGTAGTAGCGCTCGGTAATTATAATAATGATGAATCACGAAAAATTTTATATGAATTATTAAATGATTTAGAGCCAAATGTAAGATGGGATGCCGCCATTTCATTGGCAAAGCAAAAAGATAATTCAGGGCAAAGAATAATATTAGACCTTATGGATAGAAAATATTTAGATTCCTTTCCTAATATTGATCAAATAGAACAGAACCAAGCTATGTTAACAGCAATTGCTGTTAGTAAACAAATATTAGATAATGAAATTGAGGAAACATTAATAGAGTTGATGGATAATGATATCAATATGAAAATTCGTCAAGCTGCACGAGATATATTACAATAATTTATAGGATATTTATTATGCCTGATGGTAAAAGTACAGTAACAAAATCCCCAGACCCAAAATCTCCAGCAGCTCTTGGTAAAACGACAAAGGATGTAGAAGGATTAAATAGAAGATCTTTTTTTTCTTGGTTATCTTTTGGTTGGGTTGGGTTTGTAGCTGCTACAGGCGGCTTTTTTACTATGCTTCTAAGATTTTTATTCCCAAATGTGCTTTTTGAACCTGTTCAAACCTTTCGAGCTGGATTTCCTGATGATTATATTATAGGAGAAGTTAGTACGAAATGGAAAGATAAATATGGCGTATGGATTATTCGAAATGATCTAGGTATATATGCTTTATCTACTGTTTGCACTCATTTGGGCTGTACCCCTAATTGGCTTTCTTCATCAAAAAAGTTTAAATGTCCTTGTCATGGAAGTGGATTTAAAGCAACTGGGATCAATTTTGAAGGTCCTGCGCCTAGGCCTCTTGAAAGATATCGAATTGTTCTTGCTGATAATGGGGAAATTATTGTTGATAAGACGCAAAAATATCAACAAGAAAAAGGTCAGTGGAGTGACCCTGAAGCATTTTTAATGGTATAGTGAGATAAATTATGTCTGAAAAAAATAATAAATCCTTTTTAGAAAAAGCTGCTGATTCTCAGGTATGGAAATCAATCTTTAGAGGCGGCGGTGTACCTAGGAATAGGCGTCAGCGTATGATGTCAGTATTAAATTCAGTTTTCCTTCATTTACACCCAGTACGACTTCCGAAACATGCGGTCAAATTAAAGTTTACGTGGTGTATGGGAGGTTTATCATTTTTTATATTTCTTATTCTTACAATATCTGGAATCCTCTTAATGTTTTATTATCGACCAACAATAGAATATGCGTATACTGATATTATAGATCTTGCTGAACAAGTACCTTTTGGTATTATGCGTGAATTACATAGATGGGGTGCGCACGCAATGGTAATCACGGTCTGGTTACATATGTTTAGAGTATTTATGACTGGTTCATATAAACCTCCTAGGGAATTCAATTGGGCTGTTGGTGTTGTATTGCTATTGCTGACGCTACTATTGAGTTTTACAGGTTATCTGTTACCTTGGGATCAATTGGCTATATGGGCAATAACAGTTGGTGGTAATATGGCTCGAGCAACTCCCTTTTTAGGATCAGAAGGACCAGGTGCGGCTTTATTGGCTATAGGTGATATCAATTTTGTCACGATGGGAAGTGATGCGCGGTTTATTTTAATTGGTGGCCGATTCATGGGAGAAGCTGCTCTGTTACGTTTCTATGTATTGCATTGTATTGGGTTGCCATTTATTATAATGATATTTATGGCTGTTCACTTTTGGAGAGTAAGAAAGGATGGCGGTATCTCAACACCTGTATAGTCATGGGCTCATTTAAAGAAATTATAAATACAATATCAAACCCAACAATATTGTTTACTTCCGTGCTTATATTGTTTCCATTTATTTTTCCACCGACAGATTGGTTTGAGAAATGGCACCGAAAATTAGGATTGCATCATTTATGGGGAACCAAAGCAATTATTATTGCGATTATTGGAATGACTGCTTTTTTTATTTATGGTTTAGGGGATTATAATTTTCAAAAAATAGTTTTGAAACCTGATAATGTTCCAATATCAGGAATGATCTTTCTTGTAGTTTTCTTTACGTGGTTATCAATGCATCAGGCCTATAAAAATGATGAGCGTTTGGATGCCGGTCAAAAGCCTGACGAGTTTTATGAAGCGCCAAATGATAAGGTTCTTGTGTGGCCGGATTTAGTGTATGTTGAACTTATCTCATTAATAATAATGTCAGCATTTTTATTGGTTTGGTCTATTGGTTTGCCAGCGCCCATTGAAGAACCTGCTAATCCTACGGAATCACCAAATCCAGCAAAAGCGCCTTGGTACTTTTTGGGTCTTCAGGAAATGTTAGTCTATTTTGATCCCTGGATGGCTGGTGTAGTATTGCCAAGCTTAATTATTGTTGCGTTAATGGCAATGCCATATATTGATAGGAGTCCTGAAAATTCAGGTTTTTACAGCTATAAACGTAGAAGGCTTGGTATTTCATTGTATATGTTTGGATGGCTCGTTTTGTGGCAATTATTGATAATTGTTGGAACTGTGCTAAGAGGACCCAATTGGAATTTTTTCGGTCCTTTCGAATATTGGGATGTGCATAAACTAGAGGCTCTAACAAATATCAATCTATCTGAGATAATATATATAAAGTTTCTAAATACTGGCCTTCCTAGTAATATTTTAATTCGTGAAATTTGGGGTATTCTAATAACGCTAGGTTATTTTTTAATACTCCCTCCATTATTAGCCAAAACAATTCTTAATAATATGTATGAGAAACTAGGTGTAGCGAGATATTCTATTTTTATTGTTCTAATTATTACGGCATTAACCTTGCCTATAAAAATGTATCTTCGCTGGATATTTAATTTGAAATACATTATTTCTATTCCTGAATATTTTTTCAATTTTTAATTATTTATCAATATGTCAGAAAGCCAGGAAAGACATTATAATATTTTAAAGCTGAATCGTTTATTTGCGATTTCATCTATTATTTTTACAGCCGTCTGGTTGTTGGTTTTTTTTGATGATTATCAACGTCCTTGGAAAAAATATCAGAAAGAATTTAGGAAGCTAGAAATTGAAAAGGTTAGATCTGACCTCAGTGATTTGTCAGCGAACTTAGAGAGTAATTCTGAATATAATGCACTTAAAGAAGAGTTGTCTTCATCAGAAAAACAATTACAAAGCCGTCAAAGTGAACTAGATGAGATTATAAATCAGCTTACAGTACTGGAGGCGGAACTTTATAAGAACAATCAAATATATCAATTTGCAAAAGCTGATTTAGATGTGCTCAAATATGATTATGAAAAAAGTCAATTTGGATATAAAAAAAATACAGATATAGAAATAAAATACTTCTCACTTAAAGACAGCGTAGATAAATATTATTTGATAAGAGAACAATCTGAAATAAATATTGATCAAGTGAATAATGTTCGTCAACAAATAACAAATGACATTAATCAAATTAATAGTTCTTTAAAATCATTGACCCGCGAAAAGAATATGATGCAAAGAAAATTATCTAAAGTGGACCCAGAAGCTATGACCTTCGCTAATAAAATAGGTAATATTGTTAGGGATTTACCAGTTCTTGATTTTATTGATCCCTATTATGAAGTAAAGCAGGTTGTGATTAATGATCTGGAAGAAGATCTTGTTTATATGGGTATGCCGAAAGTAGATCGTTGTGTTACTTGCCATGTTGGAATCGATAAAGAAGGTTTTGAAGATGCGCCACAACCTTATACTACGCATCCAAAGATCGATTTAATGGTAGGTCCAAGTTCATCTCATCCAATTAGCGAATTTGGATGTACTTCATGCCACGCAGGTCGTGGAAGAGGAACTGGGTTTTATTCATCAGCTCATAGTCCAAATGATAAAGAAACCGAACATCGATGGAAAGAAGAGCTTGATTGGAAGCCTATGCATCATTGGGAAAATCCCATGTTGCCTGCACGTTACGCTGAGGCTGGTTGTTATAAATGTCATAGTGGCAATATGCCATTGAAAGAGGCTGAAACATTAAGTCTTGGACTATCAGTTTTTGAAAAATCAGGTTGTTACGCTTGTCATAATGTTGATCGTTGGGATGATGCTCCTAAGCCGGGTCCAAGCCTCTATAAATTAGCGTCTAAAACAAATAAAGAATGGACCTATAAATGGATTATGGATCCACGATCATTTCGTCATAACACCTGGATGCCTCACTTCTTTAAAAAAGGGAATAATAATTCTTCTGATGATATAAAAAGAGCTGAACAAGAAGTCCTAGCGATGACAGAGTATTTATTTAGTAAATCAGATTCTTTTGAAACAATAAATATTGATAATTCAGGCGATTATGAAAGAGGTCGTGTTCTATTAAATTCATTAGGGTGTAAAGGTTGTCATCAGATCCAGCCTGATCCTGACCCCAATTATAATCCAACAATTCAAGCATTACGCTCAGAGCAAGGACCCAATTTAATTAATCTAGGATCAAAGGTTAATGAAGATTGGTTAGTAAGTTGGTTAAAAAACCCTTATAGTTATCATGAAGGAACAAAAATGCCGAACTTGCGTCTATCTGATCAAGAAGCTAAAGATATTGCAACATACTTATTAGCTGATAAAAATAAAGATTTTGATAATATGAATGTTGTACAAGTTAATAATGATGTTTTAGATCAAATTTCTACAGATTTCCTTTCTCAATTATTAAGGAAACCTCAAGTTGAAGAGAAACTATCTAAAATGACGGCTAAAGAGAAATTGAATTATTCTGGTGAAAAACTTATTGGTCATTATGGATGTTATTCTTGTCATAATATTGCAGGATTTGAGGATAGAAAACCAATTGGAATCGCTTTAAATATTGAAGGAAGTAAATTAATCTCTAAGCTTGACTTTGGTTTCTGGCATGATGAAATACCGCATACTAAGTGGGATTGGTTTTATACAAAAATAAATAAGCCCGAAACGTTTGATCTTATTCCTGATGATGATGGAACTCTTTCTGTTAAAGAGTTAAATCCTCTGGATAAGTCTCGAATGCCTCATTTTGGTTTAACTGATAAGGAAATTAATGGTTTAGTTACATTGATAATGGGCCTTGTCAAGGATGAGATACCAGAATCTAAGCTTCCAGAAAAAACGCCTAAATATTTAGCGACAACTGATGGAGAAAGATTTCTTCATACTAATAACTGTTTAGGTTGTCATAAAATAGATGGAGAAGGTGGAGCTATTTGGCCTTCAACTGCTATGTGGCTCGAAGAAATTGCTGGTTCTGAGAATTCTGAAGATATGAGTATTGTTCAGAGTTTTAGTCCTCCTCTCTTAAACACTCAAGGTAAGAAGGTACAACCCGAATGGTTGTTAAATTGGTTTCAAAATATATCTATGGTCCGACCTCATTTACAAGTGAGAATGCCTAGTTATGATTTTACGCATGAAGAATGGAATAGTGTAATATCATATTTTCAATCGAAAGATGGATTATCATTAAAATATGAAAATCCTCATAATTTTTCAAAAGTATCAGATTCATATAAAGCTGGAGAAAAAATTCAAGAGGAAGGAGCATGTATAAATTGCCATTTTTATGGAGAAATGAAACCACGCCAGGATGCTCTTACTTGGGCTCCAAATTTAGTTTTAACAAAAGAAAGGCTTCGACCAGAATGGTTGATAGAATGGTTTAAAAACCCTCAAAACGTTATGCCCGGAACTAAAATGCCAGCTCCTTATATACCAGTCGATGAACCTATTGCTGATGTAAATGAATATTGGGGAAATGAAGTTGCGTCATTTGCTGGAGATACTACAGGTATGTTATATGGTCTTATTGATTGGATGTGGGGCTTAAATGGAAAAGAAGATATATCAGCTATTGTAAAAGAACATCTTGATGAAAAAGGGTATGGATTTATTACAGATGATGAAGATGATGAATGGGGAGATGATGAATGGTAAGTCTATTATTTGTTATTGGAATTAAGAATTAACTTAATAACTTTATTACTTCAATTAGTATAATTTACTCAGGAGGAAATAGTGAATATTAAAATTATAGGAACATTAGCAATTTCCATTTGGATGAGCGTTATTTTTGCTGGTGATGTGAAAGGAAAGATTACATTTGATGGGAAGGCTCCAAAAATGAAACCATTAAGAATGGATGCGGATCCTGTATGTGTTGCAAATAGTGATATCCAGCCAAGAAAAGAATGGTTAGTTCTTGATGATAATAATGGTGTAAAAAATGTATTGGTTTATATAAAGGAAAGTAAATCTGGTTCATTAGCGGAAAGTTATGATGTTCCAAAAGAATCAGCGGTCATAGATCAAAAAGGTTGTGTATATGTCCCTCATGTATTGGGTGTAATGGTAGGACAGCAGTTAGACATTTTAAATAGCGATGGTACATTGCATAATATCCATGCACTTCCTAAGGTGAACAAAGAATTCAATAAAGCTATGCCTAGGTCAAAAAAACAAATGTCTGTTAAATTTGATAAAGTAGAAGCGCCTTTTAAAGTTAAATGCGATGTTCATCCTTGGATGGGTGCATTCCTCGGAGTTTTTGATCATCCATATTTTGCTGTAACAGATGATAGTGGTTCGTTTACAATTCCTAGCTTACCAGCAGGAAAATATATTGTTGAAGCATGGCATGAAAAGCTTGGAACCCAAACAGCTGATTTAACTGTTGATGATAGTGGTGCTACTCAAAATTTTACGTTTACTAAACCGAAAAAGAAGTAATTTAAGGAAGTCAATGAACGCACATTCTCATCACGACGAATCTTTTTTCCGAAAATACATTTGGTCTACAGACCATAAAATTATTGGTATTCAATATGGTTTGACTGCTCTGCTTTTTCTATTGGTTGGATTCTTTTTAATGATGGTGATGCGTTGGCAACTAGCTTACCCTGAAACCCCCATTCCTTTTGTAGGATCATTATTTGGTGAAGATGGCATTCTACTTCCTGAAATTTATAATTCATTGGGAGCAATGCATGGAACGATCATGATTTTCCTTGGTGTCGTTCCTTTAGCGGTAGGTGCATTTGGTAATTACTTAGTTCCCTTACAGATTGGTGCTCCGGATATGGCTTTTCCTAAGCTTAATGCTGCGAGTTATTGGAGCTATTTTATTGGTGGAGTTATAATGATGAGTAGCTTTTTCTCTGAAGAAGGAGCGGCTAGATCAGGTTGGACATCCTATCCGCCTTTGGCAGATATTGAAGTTGGACAAACAATTTGGCTTATTGGAATGATATTTTTGATTACTTCCAGTTTATTAGGTTCAATGAATATTATTACTACAATAGTTCAATTACGTGCTCCAGGGTTAACATGGAGTAGATTGCCTTTCTTTGTATGGGCACAGTTGATCACATCTTTTTTACTAGTGTTAGCATTTCCTCCTTTGGAAGCTGCTGCAGTACTTCAGCTTATGGATAGAGTAGCTGGTACAAGTTTCTTTTTACCGAGTGGTTTAGTTATATCAGGAGAAGCTTTGGCTGTCAGTGGTGGTGGAAGTCCATTGCTTTGGCAACATTTATTTTGGTTTTTAGCTCACCCAGAAGTGTATGTGTTAATTCTTCCAGCTATGGGTATTGTATCAGAGGTTATTGCTAATAATACCAGAAAACCATTATGGGGCTATAATTCATTAGTTTATTCTGGAATATTTCTGGGATTTATGTCTTTTGTCGTCTGGGCTCATCATATGTTTTTAACTGGAATGGGAACTGCTATGAGTTCTTTTTTCCAGATTACTACTATGATAATTTCTATCCCTTCAGTTATAATATTGTCAGCTTTATTTATTACTCTATGGGGTGCCTCTATCCGATTTAATACTCCTATGTTGTTTGCCTTGGCATTCCTACCCATGTTTGGTATAGGAGGATTAACTGGATTGCCATTAGGTATAGCAGCATCAGATATTTATCTTCATGATACGTACTATGTTATTGGACATTTTCATTATGTTGTTGCACCTGGTACTATCTTTGCACTTTTTGCAGGTATTTATTTTTGGTATCCTAAAATTACAGGAAGAAAAA
>Ga0208764_10001993_pt1 | contig 12958 bp, 8 predicted proteins | sample ETNtaG_18_FD_185762 | JGI IMG/M metagenome (GOLD analysis project Ga0208764, IMG submission 185762) | Marine microbial and viral communities from oxygen minimum zone, Eastern Pacific Ocean - ETNP201302SV91 (SPAdes) (version 2) | ecosystem: Environmental > Aquatic > Marine > Oceanic ... | reverse complement strand
ATTTATAATTGTATCAATTGCAACAGCTGTTTTTCCTGTCTGTCTATCACCAATAATTAATTCACGTTGTCCTCTCCCGATGGGAACAAGACTGTCAATTGATTTTAAACCTGTTTGCATTGGTTCACTAACAGATTGTCTCGGAATAATTCCTGGAGCTTTTACTTCTACTCTACTTTTTTTTACTCCTTTATCCAAAGCACCTTTTCCATCAATAGGATTTCCTAATCCATCAACAACTCTTCCTAATAATTCTTTTCCAATTGGTGTATCAACAATACTTCCTGTTCTTTTTACAACATCGCCTTCCTTAATATTTCTGTCATCACCAAAAATTACAACACCAACATTCTCACTTTCTAAATTTAAAGCCATACCTTTAGAACCATCTGCAAATTCAACCATTTCTCCAGCTTGAACATTATCCAAGCCGTAAATTCTTGCTATACCATCACCTACTGATAAAACTTGTCCAACTTCAGATATCTCTGCTTTTTCTCCAAAGTTTTTAATTTGTTCTTTTAAAATTTTTGTAACTTCTGAAGGATTTATTTCCATATTAAGCCTCTACCATTCTATTTTCAATTTGTTGTAATTTATTTTTAATAGAAGTGTCAATCATTGTACTTCCTACTTGTACAACTAAACCTCCAATTAAACTTTGATCATGTTCGTATTTTAATTTTATTTTTGAATTAAAATTATTTGATAATTCCTCGGTAATTTTATTTATCTCATCTTGAGTTAATTGTTTAGCAGATTTGATTTCTGCTTTTAGCTCTCCTCTTTTTTCTGAACAAATTTCTATAAAACTTCTGAGAATTTGCTCAACATAAAAAAATCTTCTCTTTGTTATTAAAAAACTTACAAAGTTTTTAAATAAAACTTCTAATTTGGAATTTTCAGATACTTTATTGATAATATTAATTAAAACATCCTGACTTGCTGTAGGATCTTTGATTAAATTATCAAATTCTTCATTGTTAGAAATTAAAGTTAAAAATGCAGAAGAATTTTTTTCTATTTGAGCAAGTAAACTTGCTTCGCTTGCAAGTTCATATAAGGCTAAAGAATATCTATTAGCTGAAGTGCTAGAAAATCCCTTATTTTTACTCAATTGTTTACCTCTAAAATGTTGGTGATTAATTATAAAATCACGCTCTAATTAACATATGACCAAATACTCTTCAAGTAACACATTGATTAAAAATGACTTTTTTTATGGTCTAATTGAAGCTTATTGGATCAACATCAACTGAAAGTTTTATTCCTGATGAAAGTTTGTAATTTGCAATTATTATTGCCAAAGAATTTTGTAATTTTAATGTTTTTGGACCTCTAATTAATAGTCTAATTCTATATTTCTTTTTTAATCTAAATATAGGAGCGCTTACTGGACCTAAAATTTTTCCATTTACCTTATTTTCAATAAAAATTTTAAATTTAAATGCTTCTTTTTCTAATTTATTTTCATTATCACCAGTTAAAATTAAAGAAATAAATCTTTGAAAAGGAGGAAGATTGTTCTGTTTTCTAATTTCTATCTCTTTGTCTAAAAAAATATCAGGATTACTATTGGTAATATCTGAAATCATTTTTGTATTTGTATTATAAGTTTGAAAATAAACTGTAGATGGTTTACCTGTGCGACCTGCTCTTCCAGATAATTGATGATATAGTTGTAAATTCTTTTCTGCTCCTCTTAAATCATGACCTTGAGATGATAAATCAATATCAACCACAACAATACAATTTAAACTTGGAAAATGAAAACCTTTTGAAATCAATTGTGTTCCTACTAAAATTTCAATTTCATTATTGATTATTTTTTCTAATTTATCCTTTGAATTTTTTTTATTCATTGTGTCACTTGAAAAAATTTCAATTTTTTTTGAAGGAAAATTTTTTTTGACCTCTTCAGAAATTCTTTCCACACCAGGACCACTAAATATAAAATTACAATCTCCTTCTTTTTGACATTCCCTATTTAAAGAAGTTTTAAATCCACAATAATGGCATAATAAATTATTTTTATTTTTATGATAAACTAAATTAATTGAGCAGTTTGGACATGAATAACTTTTAAAACATTTATTACAAAAAACATTGGGTGAAAATCCTCTCCTATTTAAAAAGAATAAAACTTGGTCTTTCTTTTCTAAATGAAAATTAACTTTTTCGATTATCTTTTTTGAGAGCCAAGACTGTTTTCCTAACTTCACATTATTTAAATTAACTATTTCATAATTTGGAAAAGAAGCATTTTGATATCGTTGTTCTAATTTTGAAATACTATATTTTCCTTTCTTTATATTTTCGTAAGTTTCTATTGATGGAACAGCTGTAATTAAATTTATTGGAATATTTTCAAATGAAGCCCTAGAGATTGCCATATCTCTAGCATTATATATTATTCCTTCATCTTGTTTGTATGATTGATCATGTTCTTCATCAACTATGATTAATCCAAGTTTTTTAAAGGGCAAAAATAAAGAAGATCTTGCACCTATAACTACTTTAATTTCTCCAGTCACAATTCCACTCCAAATAATTTGTTTATTTTTTTTTGTTATACCGGAATGCCAGACCGCAGGTTTGAACCCAAAAAATTCTATAAATTTTTTTTCAAATTGACTAGTTAAACCAATTTCGGGTAACATTACTAAACCCTGATACTCTTTTTCTAAAATTTTTTTTAAAGCTTCAAAATATACAATCGTTTTTCCTGATCCTGTTGTCCCTTGTAAAACATGAACATTAAATTTCTTATTTAAGATATTTATTTGATTTAAAGATTTTTGTTGTTCTTTAGTTAATTTAATAGAATGATCTTTAATTTCAGAGCTAAAGTCCTTATAAAATTTAATATCAAACTTCTCAACAGTCTTACCACTTAATAAAATAAGTTTTAAAGCCATTCCTTTTGGAACAATATTATATTCAGCAAACCAATTTAAAAAATTTAAAGTACTTTTCTTTAGTTGAGGAATATTTAATTTTTTTATTATTTTTTTAATTTTAAAATCTTTATCTGTTTTATTTTCAAATTCATCCCATACCACTCCAGTTATTTTTGATTTACCAAATGGAACTTCAACAAAATCTCCAATCTTTAACTCTAAATCACTTTCATAAGTAAATGGGTGATTAAATATATTGGGTAAAAGAATCGGAAACTTCATATTCTAATAATATGAAAATATATTAAGAGTGTATTGCTCTTTTATCCACAGATAATGCTGCTTCTTTAACTGCTTCTGAAAAAGTAGGGTGCGCATGACATGTTCTAGCGATGTCTTCTGAGCTAGCACCAAATTCCATTGCAACACCAATCTCAGCAATTAATTCTCCAGCATGTGGGCCTATTAAATGTGCTCCTAATACTTTATCAGTTTTTTCATCTGCCAAAATTTTTACAAAACCTTCAGCATCATCAATTGCTTTTGCTCTAGAATTTGCCATAAATGAAAATTTACCAACTTTATATTTAATATTTAATTCTTTTAGCTGTTCTTCTGTTTTTCCAATAGATGCAACTTCTGGTGTTGTATAAACAACTCCTGGAATAGTATCATAATTAACATGCCCTGATTGACCTGCTATATTTTCTGCTACTGCAATTCCTTCATCCTCTGCTTTATGTGCAAGCATGGGCCCTACTATCACATCTCCAATAGCATAAATATTATCCTGGTTTGTTTTAAAATTTTTATCAGTTTTAATTCTTTTTTTTTCATCTAATTCAACACCAATTTTTTTAAGATTTAATCCATTTGTATTTGGTTCCCTACCTACAGATATTAAAACCACATCACATTCAAAATCTTTTTTATTTCCATCTTTATCTATTGTTTTAACACTGGCTCCTGAATTGTTTTTTTTAATTGTTTCGACCTTATGTTGCATATGAAAATTAATACCTTGTTTTTTTAAAATTTTCATAAACTCATTTGATATTTCTTTATCCATACCTGGAGTAATATGATCTAAAAATTCGACCACATGAACATCGGCACCAAGTCTTGACCACACCGATCCCATTTCTAATCCTATATAACCTCCTCCAACTACAACCATTTTTTTTGGAACCTGCTCTAATTTTAAAGCGCCTGTTGATGAAACAATTATTTTTTCATCAAATTTAATTCCTGGCAAAGAAACTGGTACTGAACCAGTAGCAATTATTACCTTTTCAGCTTGTATTAAACTTTCTTTATTTTGATCATCTTTAATTGAAATTTCATTTTTCGATTTAAAGCTTCCAGCGCCTTTAAAATAAGCTACTTTATTTTTCTTCAATAAAAACTCAACTCCCTTAGTAAGTATTGTAACTGCCTTATCTTTATTTTTCATCATTTTACTCAAATTTAATTTCACTTCTCCAATTTCAATTCCCTTATTAGATAAATGTTGAGCCTTGTGAAATTCTTCTGATAAGTTTAGTAAACTTTTTGAAGGTATACATCCTACGTTTAAACAGGTCCCACCTAAAGAACCTCTTGATTCTATACATGCAGTTTTAAGACCTAATTGTGCAAGTCTAATTGCACAAACATAGCCACCTGGACCACCACCAATTACTACTGCTTGAAATTTATCCGACATTTAAATATCTAAAAATAACCTTCTTGGATCTTCTAAATTTTCTTTAATCATCTTTAAAAACGAAACAGACTCTTTACCATCAATAATTCTATGGTCATAAGAAAGAGCTAAATACATAATGGGTCTAATTTTAATTTGACCATCTACTGCCATTGGTCTTTCAACAATATTGTGCATTCCTAATACTCCTGATTGTGGCAAGTTTAATATTGGAGTTGAAAGCATTGAGCCATATACACCGCCATTACTTATAGTGAATGTTCCTCCCTGTAAATCTTCAATAGTAAGTTTACCATCTTTAGCTTTTTCTGAAATTTCTTTAATATTTTTTTCTATGTCTGCAAAAGATAATTCATCTGCATTTTTTAAAACAGGAACTACTAATCCTTTATCTGTACCAACAGCAAAACTTATATTGTAATAATTCTTATAAATAATCTCATTACCTTCAATTTCAGCATTTACAGTAGGGAAGTTTTTTAAAGCTACTACACAAGCTTTAACAAAAAATGACATAAATCCTAATTTTACTCCGTATCTATTTTGAAAATCATTTTGATTTTCTTTTCTCATCTCCATAACATTTGTCATGTCAACTTCATTAAAAGTAGTAAGTAAAGCTGCATTTTCTTGAGCTTGTTTTAATCTCTTAGCAATAGTTTGTCTTAACCTGCTCATTTTAATTTTCTCTTCTTGACCGTATTTAATTTTTCTTTTTGAGGGTGGTGGATTTGCACCCATTAAATTTAATAAATCACCTTTTAAAACTCTTCCATCTTTTCCAGATCCTTTTACTGATTTAATATCAATTTTATTTTCTCTAACAATTTTTCTTACAGATGGTGGTAATGTTTGATCCACTTTTGGTTTAATCGTTAAGTCGTCTTCCTCAACTTCTTTGGTAAGAACAAGTGGTTTTTCTTCTTGTTTCTCTTCCTCTAATTTTTTATCAAAAATTTCAGGCTCTTTCTTTTCTTTTTGTTGATCTAATTTTAATACATTATTTTCATTAACTGATGGTTCAATTTTTTTTATCTTCTCAGGTTTCTTTGAACCAACATCTTTCTCAGATACAGATCCTAAAATAGCTCCAACTTCAACTACAGAACCATCTTTTGAATTTATCTTTTTTAACACTCCTGAAACTGGTGATGGGACTTCTAGATTTACTTTATCAGTTTCTAATTCAACAATAGGCTCATCAGCTTCAACTGTATCTCCTTCATTTTTTAACCATTTAGAAACCGTAGCTTCTGTTATACTTTCTCCAAGTGTTGGAACTAAAATTTTTTCACTCATTTTTAATTATTCAAAAACTTCCTTTATAATTTCTTGCTGTTGAGAAATGTGCCTTTTTGCATACCCTGTTGCAGGAGATGCATCAGGACTTCTTCCAATGTAAGAAACTTTATTATTATTAACTTTTATATTATCTAATGTCCATTGTATATAATCTCTAACTGAGAACCAAGCACCCATATTTTTTGGTTCTTCTTGACACCAATAAAATTTTGCATTTTTTGCATAAGGTTTTAGCTCTTTAGCGAGTGCTTTAACTGGAAAAGGATAAAGCTGTTCAATTCTATAAAATATAATATCATTTCTTTTTAATTTTTCCCTAGCCTCAAGTAAATCAAAATAAACTTTACCAGAACAAAGAATCACTTTTTTAATTTTTTTTGGTTTTTCTAGTTTAACAAATCCTTTAATTTTTGGATCTATAGCATGATCCCACATAACTCTATGAAATGAATTTTTTTTACTAAAATCCTCTAAATTAGAAATACAATGTTTATGTCTTAATAAAGATTTAGGCGTCATTATAATCAAAGGTTTTCTAAAATCTCTATGCATTTGTCTTCTTAAAGCATGAAAATAATTTGCTGGTGTTGTACAATTCATTACTTGCATATTATCATTTGAACATAATTGTAAAAATCTCTCTAATCTAGCAGATGAATGTTCTGGCCCTTGACCTTCATATCCATGTGGTAGTAACATAACTAGACCTGATGCTCTTGACCATTTTCTCTCACCTGAAGCTATAAATTGATCAATAACTACTTGTGCACCATTGGCAAAGTCTCCAAATTGAGCCTCCCAGATAGTAAGGGTATTGGGTTCAACTAAACTATATCCATATTCAAATCCTAAAACAGCCAACTCTGATAAAAAGCTATCAATTATCTCAATTTTTTTTTGTTTTTTTGAGATATTATTTAATGGAATGTATCTAGAATTATCTAATTGATTTCTCAAAACGGAATGTCTTTGACTGAATGTACCTCTTCCAGAATCCTGACCTACTAGTCTTACAGGATAACCTTCTTCTAACAAAGATCCAAAAGCTAAAGACTCTGCCGTAGACCAATCTATTCCTTGTCCTTTTGAAATTGCCAGTTTTCTATTGTTAAAAATTTTTAAAATGGTTTTATGAATATTAATTTCTTGAGGAATCACGTTTATTTTATTTGAAATTTCAATCAATTTTTTGGTATCTGAGCCAGTAATACCTCTTTTATCCTTACCTCTTTCAGGTTTATATCTAGACCAAGTACCCTCAAACCACTCCATTTTTGGTTTATAATCTTTTGCATTTTTATACTGATCATTAAGTAATTCTTTAAATTTCTTAATCGAGCCACTTAAATATTCATTTGAAATTATCTTTTCGTTAATTAATTTTTCACCATAAACTCTTACTGGTGAAGGATGTGAGTGTATTTTTTTATACATAAGAGGCTGAGTAAAGGAAGGTTCATCTCCTTCATTGTGACCAAATCTTCTATAACAAATTAAATCTATAACTACATCTCTATTAAACTTTAATCTAAAATCTGTTGCTATTCTTGCTGCATAAACAACTGCCTCAGGATCATCACCATTTACATGAATAATAGGTGCTTCAACCATTTTTGCTACATCTGAAGGATAAGGAGATGATCTAGCAAATCTTGGGCTTGTAGTAAAACCTATTTGATTATTAATTATAATATGAATAGTTCCACCGGTGTTATGTCCAGGAAGACCTGACATAGCAAAACATTCAGCAACAACTCCTTGTCCTGCAAAAGCTGCGTCTCCATGAATTAATATTGGTATTACTTTTTTTCTTTCTTTATCTTGATGAAAATATTGTTTTGCTCTTGTTTGGCCAAGAACAACAGGATTTACTGCCTCCAAATGAGACGGGTTGTCAGTCAAACTGACATGTACCGAATTTCCATCAAATTCCCTATTTGACGAAGCACCTAAATGATACTTAACATCCCCAGCGCCATCTTTTGATGTAGGATTTATTTCACCAGCAAATTCATTAAATATTCTCTTATATGATTTTTGTAAAACATTAGCTAATACATTTAATCTACCTCGATGTGACATACCAATTTTAACTTCTTTTACTTGTGATTGACCACCTATTTTAATAATTTGTTCAAGGGCTGGTATTAAACTTTCACCACCATCAAGACCAAATCTTTTAGTCCCAACATATTTAGTATGTAGATACTTTTCAAATCCCTCTGCTTGTATTAATTTATTAAGAATTGCTTCTTTACCATTTTGAGTAAATTTAAAATCATCTTTCTTTTCAACTCTATCTCTAAACCATTTTCTTTCGAAGGGATTGGAGATATGCATATATTCATACCCTATTGAACCACAATACTTTTCTCTTAAAAATTTAAGTATTTCTTTAATGTTTGAATGTTGTTTATTTGTTACACCGTCTAGAAAAATTTTTTTGTTATAATCTTCTTTTTTAAATCCATACGACTCAGGATGAAGCTCTTCTAAATAATCTGTTTTAAGTAATTCAAGAGGGTCTAATTTAGCAATTAAGTGTCCTCGCTGCCTATAAGACCTAATCATTGAAACAGCTTTAATTGAATTTGCATTTGACTTAACTATCTCTAATTCACTTAGTTCTTTATTATCATTAATTTGTTTTTGAACTTTGTTTACTGAAAATTTTTTAGAAGGGCTCCATGATGGACCATTTATTTCATCAACAATAACATTTAATTCTTCGCCAATTTCATCAAAATACTTTCTCCAACTATTAGGTAAAGATGGATCATTATTTACAAACTTCATATACATTTCTTCTATGAAGGCACTATTTGATTTGCTTAAAAACGCTGTTTTTTCGAATTCAAGATTTTTAGAAGAAGACATTATTTTTTATTAATATAAACTTAGAAAATAATTTTTCAATTAGACAATTTATCAAATAATGTTTTCCCAATTTTCGATGGTGATTTTGCTATAGTTATTCCACAATCTTTCATCTTTTTTATCTTATCTTCTGCGCCACCTTTCCCTCCTGAAATTATTGCTCCGGCGTGTCCCATTCTTCGACCTGGTGGAGCTGTTATTCCAGCAATAAATCCAACTATAGGTTTTTTAATTTTATGATTTTTAATAAAATCTGCAGCTTCCTCTTCAGCTGTGCCACCAATTTCTCCAATCATTAAAATTGATTGTGTCTCTTCATCATTTAAAAATAAATCTAGGCAATCAATAAAATTAGTACCATTAATTGGATCTCCTCCAATACCTATACATGTAGATTGTCCCAAGTCATTTTCAGTTGTTTGAGCAACTGCCTCATATGTCAAAGTACCAGAACGAGAAACTATTCCTACAGATCCTCTTTTGTGAATACTTCCAGGCATGATACCAATTTTACATTCATCTGGTGTTATAATTCCTGGACAATTTGGACCTATTAATCTGCTTTTTGAATTAGATAATTTTTGTTTAACTTTAAGCATATCTTGAATAGGTATTCCTTCAGTTATGCAAACAATTAATTCTATTGAAGCATCAATTGCTTCAATAATTGCTGCAGCAGCAAATTTTGCAGGAACATAAACCATTGTTGCATTAGCACCTTCAGAATTTTTTGCTTCTTTTACTGTATTAAAAACTGGAAGACCTAAATGTTTTTGGCCTCCTTTTTTTGGAGTAACTCCACCAACTAAATTTGTTCCATATTTTATTGCCTGTTCTGAATGAAAAGTTCCATGTGCTCCAGTAAAACCTTGACAAATAACCTTGGTATTTTTGTTAACTAAAATAGACATTTATTTTATAGCCTCAACTATTTTTTTTGCAGCATCATCTAAATTTTCAGCTGAAATCAATTTTAAACCTGAGTTGTCGAGTATCTCTTTTCCTTCTTTAAAATTAGTGCCAGCCAATCTTACAACTAATGGAACATTAATATTAATTTCTTTTGCAGCATCTACTACACCTTGAGCTAAAACATCACATCTCATGATACCACCAAAAATGTTAATTAAAATTCCTTTTACATTTTTATCTGATAGAATTATTTTAAACGCAGCAGAAACTTTTTCTTTTGAAGCTCCTCCACCAACATCTAAAAAGTTTGCAGGTTCTGAACCATATAATTTAATTATATCCATGGTAGCCATAGCTAAACCTGCTCCATTAACCATACAGCCAATGCTTCCTTCTAATTTTATATAAGCTAGATCATGTTTGCTTGCTTCAATTTCTGCTGGATCTTCCTCATTTAAATCTCTTAGCTCTACTATTTCACGGTGTCTAAATAGCGCGTTATCATCAAAATTAACTTTAGCATCTAAACAAACAACTTTTTTTTCTTTTGTTAAAATTAATGGATTAATCTCAACCATATTTGCATCTGTACTCACAAACATTTTATAAATTGATTTAATTAAAAAAACTGCTTCATCTTTAGAATTTCCATCTAATTTAAAAATTTCAATAATTTTCTTACATTCATCGTCTGAAATTTCATTTTTTAAATCAATTTTGGTAGTTATAATTTTTTCAGGTGATTTTAATGCTACTTCTTCGATATCCATACCTCCTTGATCACTAGAAATAAAAGCAATTTTAGAGCTAGCTCTGTCAACTAAGCAAGATAGATAAAATTCTTTATCTATATTTGAAGACTCTTCTACATAAAGTCTCTTGACCTCTCTTCCTTCAGGACCTGTTTGATGAGTTATCAATTTCTTACCAAATAATTCTTTTGCAGATTTTTCTAATTCTTCAAAAGTATCCAAAATTTTAACTCCACCTGCTTTTCCTCTTCCACCTGCATGAATTTGTGCTTTTAAAACAAATTTATTAGTTTTTAATGATTTTACTTTTTCCAAAAGCTCTTCTACAGAAAGTGCAAAAACACCTTCTGGCACAACGGCTCCATATTTTTTAAGTATTTGTTTAGCTTGATGCTCGTGAATATTCATTATTATTTAGCTAAATCAGGATCAATCTTAGAGGCTGCCTCCCAAAGCTTTTTAACTGCATCAATAGAATGCATAAATTCAGATTTTTCCTTTTTATCCAAATCTACAACTTCAATTTTTTCTACCCCATCTTTACCAATGATAATTGGAACTCCTGCATAAATATTCTTGATACCATACTCTCCATTTAAAAAAGCTGCACAAGGAACCATTTTTTTTTCATCATTTAAATAAGCTTTTGCCATTTCAACTCCTGAAGCAGCAGGTGCATAAAAAGCTGAACCTTTTTCTAAAAATTTAACTATTTCAGCTCCACCATCTCTAGTTCTTTGATTGATGCTCTCAAGTTTTTCTTCTGAAATTTTTCCTTCTTTAACTAAATCTAATAATGGTTTACCAGAAACTTTGGTAAATCTTGGCAAAGGAACCATTGTATCTCCATGTCCTCCCATTACCATTGCTTCTATTTCTTTAACTGGAACATTAAATTCTTTTGACAAAAATAATTTAAATCTTGAACTATCCAAAATTCCAGCCATTCCAACTACTTTATTTGATGGCAAACCTGAAAACTTTTGAAAAGCCATAACCATTACATCTAAAGGATTGGTAATACATATAACAAATGCATTTGGTGCATTTTTTTTTATTCCTTCAGCAACTTGTTTAATTATTTTCAAATTAATACCAAGCAAGTCGTCTCTACTCATACCGGGTTTTCTTGGTACTCCTGCGGTTATAATTATTACATCTGAATTTTTTATATCTTCATAATTATCTGTTCCTGAAAATTTAACATTAAAACCATCCACAGAAGATGATTGCGCAATATCTAAAGCTTTCCCTTTTGCGATACCACTTGCAACATCAAATAAAACAACTTCATCTACTAACTCTTTTATTCCTATCAAGTGTGCAAGAGTTCCACCAATTTGACCAGCACCTACTAAAGATATTTTACTCATTTTTTTTCTTTATTTCATTGTTGGCATCACAAATTCAACATTTGATCGAATTCCTGACGGCCATCTTGAAGTTATTGTTTTTAGTTTTGTATAAAATTTTATTCCTTCCATACCATGCATTGCACTATCTCCAAATAATGATCTCTTCCAACCACCAAAACTGTGGAAGGCCATCGGCACTGGGATCGGTACATTAATACCTACCATGCCAACTTGAATCTTACTTGCAAATGTTCTTCCTGCATCACCATCTCTAGTATAAATACTCACTCCATTCCCATATTCGTGATCATTGATTAATTTTACTGCTTCTTCAAAAGTTTTTGCTCTTACAACAGATAAAACTGGTCCAAATATTTCTTCTTTATAAATTCTCATTTCTTTTTTAACATGATCAAATAAACAACCACCAATATAGAAACCATTTTCATATCCTTGTAATTTTAAATTTCTACCATCAACAATTAGCTTAGCACCTTCTTTTACACCTAAATCAACATATCCTTTTACCTTTTCTAAGTGTTCTTTAGTCACTAAAGGTCCCATTTCTGAATTTTTATCCATACCAGGACCAACTTTTAAAGCTTCTGCTTTTTTTGATAATTTTGAAACTAGCTCATCACCTATATCTCCAACAGCAACAGCAACAGATTGAGCCATACATCTTTCACCCGCAGAACCATAAGCAGCGCCCATCAAGCCATTTACTGCCCCATCCAAATCACAGTCTGGCATAACAACTAAATGATTTTTTGCACCTCCAAGTGCTTGAACCCTTTTTTCATTTTTAGCAGAATTTTCGTAGATATATTTTGCTATTGGAGTCGAACCAACAAAACTTACTGCTTTAATATCTTTGTTTGTTAAGATTGCATCTACTACTTCCTTATCCCCATTAACAACATTAAAAACTCCATCAGGTAATCCAGCTTCTTTTAATAATTCAGCTAATCTAATAGCACATGAAGGATCTTTTTCTGAAGGTTTTAATATAAAAGTATTTCCACAAGCAATAGCTATTGGGAACATCCACATTGGTACCATTGCTGGAAAATTAAACGGTGTAATACCAGCGACTACTCCTAATGGTTGTCGCATTGACCAACTATCAACATTAGTTCCAACATTTTCTGAAAA
>Ga0208764_10001988_pt1 | contig 12983 bp, 13 predicted proteins | sample ETNtaG_18_FD_185762 | JGI IMG/M metagenome (GOLD analysis project Ga0208764, IMG submission 185762) | Marine microbial and viral communities from oxygen minimum zone, Eastern Pacific Ocean - ETNP201302SV91 (SPAdes) (version 2) | ecosystem: Environmental > Aquatic > Marine > Oceanic ... | reverse complement strand
TATATTATCCTTCAGAGTATTAGCAATCAAATTCATAGTTGGTAAAATATTTTGTTCTGGAGCAGTAATAATGTCTTTTACATATTTTAAAATTATTGGGTATGTTTTTTCGCCTAAAGATGTTCGTAAACCATCAGCAACTGTGTCTGGATAATTGGATGGAATCAGTTTTTTTTTCGCGAAAGATTGACGAGCGTCATCCGCCAGTTCTGGTTCAGTACCAACCACATTTATTTTAGGTGAAATTTCTGAGGCCGCGACTGCTATGCCACTTATCAAACCACCACCACCGATAGGCACAAGAACAATATCAAGATCTGGTTTCTGTTCGAGAAATTCCAAAGCAACTGTGCCTTGTCCAGACATAATTTTATAATCATTATATGGATGGATAACTGTTGCCCCGGTTGCATCCTGTACCTCAAGTAAAGTTTTCTCGCGGCTTTCAACCCGGGCTTCACATTCAACAATTTTTGCACCTAAATTTTCGATTAAATTTCTTTTATATGATGATGCATTCTTGGGTAGTACTACAGTAGCATTTATACCACGGATTTTTGCTGCTAGACTTAGAGCAGTACCATGGTTTCCTGATGACACTGTAACAACCCCGTTATTTGCTTTATTATCACTTAGGGAAAGTACCGCATTTACTGCTCCACGGATTTTAAATGACCCAGATCGCTGCAGATTTTCGCACTTGAAGTATAATTCTACACCTGCATATTCATTTATTTCTGTACTTGATTTAACGGGTGTTTTAAGGATATGTGCGTTTATCCTATTGTGTGCATCTCGAATTGTATTAATCGTTACCTGCATAGTATTGTTCTATAAAAACAAAATTTCAAAAATTGGCAATAGCTTGTATTTCCTTTGTAATGTTGATATTTTTAAACAATGTTTTTTGATCATATACTAATTTATGATCGAAAGCAGTCAAAAACCGAGGTTGAAAAGGGGAATTTTGGGAGCAATCTATGACTGACCCTATTAGTAATATTGAGGGTGATATCCATGTCAATGGGACATTATCATGTGATGGTGATCTAATAATTGACGGCCAGCTTAAAGGACAACTATCAGTAAAAGGCAATCTTACGATAACGAAAATAGGTAATGTTGCTGCTGATACAGAAGCTGCAAACCTTACGGTCGCAGGAAATTTAAACGGAAAAATAAAAGCTGATAAAGGTGTATTAATTAAATCATCTGCAACCGTTGTTGGTCCCATTGAAACTAATAGTATAGTAATCGAAGATGGAGCAGATTATTCAGGTACGATCAATATGAATGTGGAAGTGCCCAAAGGTATATAAATAATATTTTGCAGGAGTAATCAAATAAAATGCCAATAACTACAATCGGAAAGTCTTTAATCTTGGATGGAGAATTGCGGGGAACAGATGGTCTTTCAGTCCAGGGAATTGTAAAAGGGAAAATTGAAATTGATAATGCCATTACAGTTGAAAAAGGCGCGGTTATTAAGGCCGACATCAAAGCAAAGGATGTGCAGATTTCTGGGGAGGTTAAAGGCAATATCAGCGCATCTGGGAACGTGCATTATATGGAAAATTGCACAGTTGTAGGAAACACAAGTACTGCAAGAATCCTCATAGAAGATGGTGCTTCTATTAAAGGTAGTGTTCATATCAATATTTAATTACTTATAAAATAATGAGCAAAAAAGTGCAAGAAAATATTACGATTTTCCATAAAGATATATCTTTCACGGGAAAGGTAGCAGGCGACGAAGTAATAACAGTCGCCGGGCACATGGAAGGAACCATACAAACCTCGCAAGATCTTTCAATTGAAAAAACTGGTACTGTCAAAGCCGATGTTAAAGCTGCTAGTGTAACTGTAAGTGGCGCGTTAGTAGGAAATGTTGAGTCAAAAGGTGTTGTTTCGATTACAAAAACTGGACGAATGGTGGGAGATGTTAAAGCAAGCCGAATTATTATTCAGTCTGGTGCGCAATACAAGGGATCGGTCATAACTAAGTCGAGTTCTGCAGGGAAAATTTCTCGTAAACCGGCGTCTGGATCAAAAACAAAACGCTGATTATTATGCAGGGTACAATTACCCTTACACCTTGCAATCTTATATTCTTTAGTGACCTTATAAAATATATATATTTTTCTCAACTTTTTAAGAGCACCTAGTTTGATCAAACGATGATAAGTCTTATTCTATCCGAAAACCATATTCATTATGCACAATGGGATAATATTGCTGGCGTTCAATCAATGGATCTTGTTGGCTCACTTCCATTAAAGACACCCCTTTCGGAATATAAACCGGGCACAGAAGAATTTACCTCTATGATTGGAACAGAATTCAGCAAACTCTCTATGCATATTGATATGGTCGGTAAAGAAATATTGTTAACAATTCCTGATTGGATCGTGCATCAGGAATTCATCACACTTGACAAAGACTTGATCGCCCCTGAGACTCGGCAGTATCTCGAGTGGATTTCTGATAATAGATGGGGTGGAAAGGCTTCTCATTTTGCTACACTTGGTTACTGGGTTAAGTCCGATCAACTAGATAAGAATTATGTACGTAAGACACTTATTCCAGCAAATGTTGTGGGAACATTAAAACTCACTATTGCAGAACAAGGCGCTAAACCTACATGGATGGGGACGAATTCAGAAGCACTCTTAAATGCACAAGAAAAGGGTGATATTATACTGGTGAAATCGTCAGGTCTATCCTATGAATTATTCTATCGCTATAAACAGGAAGTAGGTTGGGCAAAAATACGGTTTATTAAGAATATTCCTCATATTCAATCAATTCGTGGTCGAAAACGTTCTGTAACAACTTTACTTAAACGGTTAAATCTTTATATCAATGGTGAAACTGATTGGCTTGGTTATGAAATTGCTTATATAAATCAATTGAGTGCCGGAAGAAAAAAATACTGGGAACGGGGAAGAAAATATAGTGAATCCCGAATGCTACAACCATTTGATAAAGTTAATCTCAGTGGTGAGGTATCCTTTGAAAATTTATCGGTTCTTCATTTGAATGTATTGATGTCCCTCATTGGCACTATTGATAAATTACCTTTAATAAACTTGTTTGACGAACCCGGTATTACTCAATACGAAGAGGGCATGGTAATCCCCCAGATCCAAACGGTTGAAAAAGAGGAGCAAACGGAAGAACCAGCAGATGAACCTAAAGTTGAAAAGCATACCGTACATAGCTCTCCTTCATCTTGGATTCTTTTCATTTTGGCTGTGAGTGCATTTGCTTACTGGATTTTTTCTAAAGAATATCCCCAAACGATTAATTACAGAGATCACATTCTACAGCTATCAAAGAATTCCTATGCAATGGCAGAATCAGTCACCAATATAATTGATCAAATAAATGACAGTACTCTGATTGAAGCAAAAGTGGTCAATATGCGGTTACATTTAGAAACAGTTAAGCTTGATTCATTAAATCCAATTGAGTTCATTAACGGAAAAGAGACGGGATTTGCACAAGAAGCAATCATTTGTTGTGGCGGTTTTAAAAATATATATGACTATAGACTCCGATCCAATGATATGATTGCCGATAGAAACTGGTTAACCATTGATGATTTAAAAATTATATTTGAAGAATATCCTATTGATACAGAAGTAAGAGATCTATCAATGACCAACCGTGATTTTCTTGCCTTTGATCGAATTGGTGTTCAAGCGAAAGACAAGAATGATCTAATGAGGGCTCTTGAACTGTCAATTTCTTTAAGTGAAAACGTGTTGGTGCGAAAAATTGCTGTTACAAATGATCCAACAAATCCAAATCTTGAGGGGAAATTATATATTGCTGTAATCCGTGAGCCATCATCTGGCTTTTGGATATTTGATATACAATCTTATTTACAAGAAATAAAGGGGTTTTTTGTTCGGGTTGATCTAAAATCTTTGCCTCAACAAATAAAGGAGTGGATTAGCCAGTTAAGGTAACCATAATTGCATTCTGTACATGAAGGCGATTTTCTGCCTGTTCAAATACAATAGAATAATCAGCTTCTATAACTTCATCAGTTACTTCCCTACCTCGTTCGGCAGGTAAACAATGCATAAATAACGTATTTTTACCAGTCGCGGCCATTAGATCTTCATTCACCTGGAAAGGCTGAAATATCTTTTCTCTCATTTCCGCTTCATCTTTTTGGCCCATAGATGCCCAAACATCTGTATATATCACGTCTGTATTCTTCACAGAATTCTTGGGATCATGACTAATGGAAACTCTCGAAACACCCGCGTCAGATAATCCATTTACAGTATTACTATTAGGTTCATAATTCTCTGGGCAAGCACATACGAATTCCATTGGGAATTTTTGAGCCAAATGCAACCAGGAATGAACAATATTATTCCCATCACCAACATAAGTGACCTTTAAATCGTCCAAGGATCCACGCGATTCCCATATAGTGAATATATCGCTCATGACCTGACAGGGATGATTATAATCCGTAAGGCCATTTATTACTGGAATTGTAGAGTCTTCAGCAAGTTCGAGTATGTGACTGTGATCGAATAGCCGCGCCATTATTATATCATTATAGCGGCTCAACAATCTAGAAATATCTTTAATTGCTTCCCTTTTGCCAATTCCAATATCATTTGGTCCAAGAAACAATGCATGTCCCCCCATCCATTCGAACCCTGTTTCAAATGAAACTCTTGTTCGCGCAGAGGGCTTAGCAAATATCATTGCCAACGATTTATTATTAAATATTTTATATTTTTCTCGGTTACGAAATTTCTGCTTCAGCTTTTTGGCTAATTTCAATATATCCCATAAAGCATCGGTAGAATAATCGCTAATATGTAAAAAATGATTAGCCACCAACAATTAATCCATTACTTATTGATTAAGGATATCAAATAATTTTGAATTTGTTGGAAGAACCAAGGTGGTCTTTTTATCCAGAATTATTTTATATGTTTCTAACGTACGGTAAAATTCATAGAAATCAGGATCCTTTGAAAATGCACGCGCATAAATGTCTACGGCTTTTGCTTCACCCTCACCCTTGACCTCTTCAGCTTCTTTATATGCAGTAGCTAGAATAATAGTCTTATCTTTATCTGTTGATGCTTTGATCTTTTGCGATTCTTCTTCTCCCTCTGAGCGGAACTTATTCGCCTGTCGTATCCTTTCAGCTTGCATTCTTCGATAAATTGATTGTTCATTATTCTGGGGTAAGTCCACCCGTTTCAACCGTACATCTACAACCTCGATACCATAAGGCTTCGTTGCAATAGCGCTTTCTCTTGTCACCTTCTCCATAATTATTTCTCGGCTCTCAGTAATAATTTCAGACATATTATGAGTACCCAATTCCCTGCGCAGTTCAGAATAAACAATATCATCAATTCGTGTTTTTGCAATGGGTTCTGTTTGCACGGTTTGCAAAAATAACAGTGGGTCTACAATACGCCAGCGAACATAATTATCAACTATAAGTGATTTTTTATCTTTACTCAATATTTCCTCAGGCGGAACATCATATTCCAATAAGCGATCATCAAAACGCTGCGCAACCTGCAGCGGCGCCGGAAGTTTAAAATACAACCCGGGCGTTTTTATTATTCTTACGGGTTCACCAAATTGCAATATTACCACTTGCCTGGTTTCATCTACAGTAAACACTGTACTCAAGCCAACTATTGCGATCAAAATAAAAAATACCATAAATACTCTCTTCATTATTTCGCTCCTTTCGTGCCACCTAGGTTAAGAAGGTTCAATAAATTTCCATCCTCACCATTGGGTACGATATATTTTTCAATACCAGGAAGGATTTCTTCCATCGCTTCCAGATACAAACGCTCTCTGGTAACATCTTTTGCTTTGCTGTATTCCTTTAAAATTGCTTTAAATTTTGCAACGTCACCTTCTGCCCTTGCAATTCTTGCTTCACGAAAACCTTCTGCTTCGCGTATCATGGCTTGTGCTTCTCCCCGAGCTTTTGGGATTATATCATTCCTGTAGCCCTCAGCTTCATTAATCATCCTATTCTTATCCTCTTTTGCAGAGGCTACATCCTTAAATGCATCAATTACTTGCTTGGGAGGGCTCACGTCCTGTAGCTGGACCGCAACCACATGCGCTCCGGTCTCATATTTATCTAATATTGACTGCAATAGTTCTTTTGTTTCCTCCTGTATCATTAATTTTCCTGATGTAAGTGCTTCATCAATATTATGTCGACCTACAACTGTCCTTAAGGATGCTTCTGCTGCTTCGCGCAACGTCAGCTCTGGGCCAATAAAATTAAATAAATAATTTATTGGTTCTTTGATCTTATACTGTACGATCAGTTCAGCATCTACAATATTCTCATCACCCGTAAGCATTAGACTTTCCCGTTCGACAGTTCTATATTGATTTTTTCCGACCGTTCGGAAACCGACCTCGATCCTTTTCACTTCAGTTACTTTGGGCGTTTTGACCGTTTCTATTGGGAAAGGCATATGATAGTTTAATCCTGACTGTACTGTACGGTCGTATTTGCCAAATCTTTGAACCACACCAACTTCATCAGGACCAACTGTATATACACCAGTGAATAGCCAAAATATTAAGGCGATCCCAAATATGGGAAGAATTCCAAGTGTAAGTAATTTTTCTGGGACGCTTATTTCACTATCTCCAATTATGATTCTTTTTGCTGCCATAATTTCTCCTTCGAATTAAAGTTCTTTTCTTAGTCGCGCTACAGGTAGCTTCAATTGATCCCTGTACTTTGCTACGGTTCGTCGAGCAACTGGGTAACCAAGTTTTTTTAATTTATTTTTCAATTCTTCATCACTGAGGGGATTATGCTTATCCTCATCTTTGATGAGTTCTTTTAGAGCTAATTTAACTTGATGTGTACTTATTTCTTTACCATCATTTAAGGTAATGCTTTCGGTAAAATAGTGTTTTAATTCATAAATCCCATATGGTGTCTCCACATATTTACCCCTTGTTGCGCGACTAACAGTGGATATATCCATATCTATCGATTCTGCAATGTCCTGCAATTTCATTGGCCGCAGTTCTTCAATATTCCCCTTAAAAAACTCTGATTGACGATTAATGATCTCATTCATCACATTTACCAGAGTTTCTCGCCTTTGTTCGACTGCCTGAATGAACCATTTAGCTGAATTATAATTATGTTTAAGGAATTTTTTTGTTTTTTTTGTCTGAGAATCCAGATCATCAATTATTTTATGATAAATTTTACTAATCTGTAAAGATGGAATCCAGTTATCATTCACGATAATTTCCCACTGATTACTGCGTTTATTTACAATCAAATCCGGGATTATAGTATCATCTTTAGTAAACTGTGAACCATCGCCAGGTCTGGGATTCAAATTTGATACGATATCAATTACAGCAGCAAGATCATTATTTGAAATTCGGCCTTTTTCACAGATCCTGTTGTATCTTTTATTCACAAAATCATCAAAATAATCTCTCATAATTTTGTAAGTGATAGAACTCTTATCATTGTCCAATTGAATCATTAAACATTCCTGAAGGTTTCGTGAGCCTAAACCTGGAGGATCAAAATGCTGTACAATAGATAATATGTGCTCTATTTCTGACTCTTCTTTACCAAAACGATCAGCAATAAGGAACAAGTCAACGGATAAATAACCGTGTTCATCAAGATTATATATTATCTCTTCCGCAATTGATCGTTCCCATCCTGCTAGATCAATTTCATTTAGCTGGTCAATCAACTTTTCTAGAAAATTTGTTTGGTCTGGTATAGGTAGATTTTTCTTTTCTCTTTTTGGTTCATAAATATTGGCTGGTTCATAGTCATCTTCCCAGTCTTCATCATTAACATCTTCTGAGTCGGTTGAATTCTGTACTTCTTCCACAATTTCAGTGGGTTCTAGGATTGGGTTTTTTTCCAATTCCTCCAAAATAATTATTTCCAGATTTGAATTATTCAATTGTAGTAAGGTGGCTTCTATAATCTGTCGAGGAGAGAGAACCTGTTTTAATTGCAATTCCTGTTTAAGCATATTGATCAATCCAATCGAAAACTTTCTCCTAGGTAAAGTCTTCGAGCTTCTTCATCGTTTGCTAAAAACTCTGATGTTCCTGATTTTAGTATTACACCATTAAACAATAGATATGATCTATCTGTTATTGATAGCGTTTCCCTTACATTATGATCAGTAATAAGAACGCCAATATCTTTTTCCTTTAATGATTTGACTATGGATTGGATATCTTCAACTGCGATTGGATCGACACCCGCAAAAGGTTCATCCAATAAAATAAAATCTGGATCCATCGCTAAGGCTCGGCATATCTCAACACGTCGACGTTCGCCGCCAGAAAGATTATGCCCTTTATTATTTCTTATTTGTTGAATGGACATATCCTCAAGTAACTTTTCAATTTTATTTGTCTGTTCTTCCTTCGAAAGTGTTGTCATTTCAAGAACCAGTCTAAGATTATTTTCAACGGTTAGTTTTCCAAATATTGACGGTTCTTGTGCCAAATAACCAATGCCACTGCGTGCGCGCATGTACATCGCTTTATCAGTAATTTCTTTATCATCCAGGAAAATTTGACCCTTGGTCGGTTTAATCATCCCTGTAATCATATAAAATGTAGTTGTTTTTCCTGCGCCGTTAGGACCAAGCAATCCAATGATTTCACCTTTTTTTAATTCAATATCGACGTCAGATACAACCCATCGATTACCATATTGTTTGTGCAAACCCTTTGCCCGCAATGCCTGGTGTTTCTTATCCATCCTTTGCTCGTTCCGTGACACCAGATGGTTCCAGTATCTTCCAGTGGTCCATACTTACATCGGATTCAAAACCAATACCATAAAGTGTGTCGTTTTTTTCCGTAGTGAGCATAATAGGGTCATCTGTATATATAAGTTCTTCCTCTGAATTCCACATCAGTGTATCTGTATATAATGTCACGCCACTATCTGAGACCACAATGACATCACCAATAGCAGTCATGAAATTAGTTCGTTCATCAACTTCTGCTATTTGGGATTTTAAATTGGTTGTATGTTGTTCAAAATCATCAAAAAAATCTACATCGACATCCTTATCCAATAAAATATATTGACGGTCATTGAATTTTTCCAGATGCCCTGACTTGACCAGTGCCCGCATTATCCCTTCATCAGTAAGAGTGATCCTAACCCCCCAACTTTCCTGATCAGGGTACCCACTTCTAGTATTACCATATTCTGCCCGTTCAAGTGTGGTGCAATTAATAATAAGTATTGCTAATAAGGGGGGGAATCTCATGTAATTATTTGTTTAATAAAGAATTTTTCATTAATTGAATTCCTTCTTCATATCGTCCTTGACACATTGCTAACCAATCAATTGCTTCTCGGAAAGCTCCCTGACCACCAGGCAAGCTCGTTGTATAAATTGCTGTATCCTTCACTAAATGATATGCATTTGCTACTGCAATGGGAGCCCCTACATTTTCCATTAAATTTAGATCAATTATATCATCACCAATAAAGGCAATATCTTCATCATTTAAAGAATATTTCGATTTTAAATCTTTATAAGGTGTCATTTTATTTAGAGTCCCATTATAGACATCAGTAATATTTAATTCATTAGCACGTATCTCCGTTGCAGAAGATTTACGTCCTGAAATAAATGCTATATGAAAATCTAATAATCTAGCTAATGCAACTCCTGCACCATCCAGCACTGAAAATTTTTTTAATTCAAAATTATTAAAGCTTTTATAAGTGATTTCATTTCCACCTTTATAGATCGAACCATCAGTAAGAACACCATCTACATCTGTGATTACAAGCTTGACTTTTTTACCCCGTTCTATAACCTTAGGTCCGAATTCTTTTTCGAAATTCGAACTCGTATAGATATCAACCATCAGCTTTAACCCTTTAATTTATTATATTTGACAGCGGCACCAATAAAGCCCCTAAACAATGGATGCGCACTATTCAGTCTACTTTTCAGTTCAGGATGAAATTGACTGGCAATAAACCAGGGATGATCAGGATATTCAATAATTTCAGCCAAATTTAATTCCGTATTTATTCCAGAAATAACTAGACCGTGGTTCTCAAGTCGATTGCGATAACGATTATTTATTTCCCAACGATGACGATGTCTTTCTGTAATATGTTTTTTCCTGTATTCTTTTGCCGCTCTTGTCTTCGGTTTTATTTCACAAGAATATGACCCCAAGCGCATTGTACCGCCTTTTCGTTTTATTGCCCGCTGGGATTCCATTAAATCAATTACCGGGTATGGTGTTTTTTTGTCAAACTCTGTACTATTAGCATTTTTTAAGCCGCAAACATTTCTAGCAAAATCAATAATGGCACATTGAAGCCCTAGGCAAATACCCAAAAATGGTACATTATTCTCTCGCGCATATTTACAGGAAAATACTTTTCCTTCTGAACCACGGGATCCAAATCCTGGCAATAGTAATATCCCATCAATGTCTCCGAATTCTTTTTCTGCAAGAGCATCAGTTTTGATTTTATCTGTTGCAATCCAATGAACATTCACACGTGCATCATTCTCTACTCCTGCATGGATAAAAGATTCTAGCACACTTTTGTATGCATCAGGTAATTCTGTATATTTTCCGCACATAGCAATATTTACTTTGTATGTTGGTTTTTTAAATCGCGCAATAAAATCATGCAATTTAGTTACCTGTGGTTGCCCAGTCAGTTCTAGACGATTCATAATTATTTGACCCAGTTTTTGCTTATCAAAAACAAGCGGCACTTCATAAATGCTCTTGACCTCTTTGCCCTCAACTACATGGGTCGTTGCTACATTACAAAAAAGCGCAATTTTTTCTTTTACTTGTTTTGTTAAAGGATAATTAGAACGGCAGAGTATTACGTCAGGACTCAGTCCAATTTCACGTAATTTCATTACGGAGTGTTGGGTAGGCTTGGTTTTTAATTCCTCACTGGCTTTGATGAATGGTACTAGCGTTACATGTACAATTAAATGATTATGATATCCTACTTCTACTGACATCTGCCGAATCGCCTCCATAAATGGTAAACTTTCAATGTCACCTACAGTACCGCCTACTTCACAAATAACTACATCATATTTTTTTGGATTATTCACTAGAAGAATACGCCTTTTTATTTCGTCCGTAATGTGGGGTATTACTTGAATAGTAGCTCCTAAATAATCACCCTTGCGTTCTCGACGCAGAACAGTGCTATACACCTGACCGGTAGTGGCGTTATTGTTCTTACTCATATTAACATCAATGAAACGTTCATAATGCCCTAGATCAAGGTCGGTTTCAGAACCGTCATCCAACACAAATACTTCTCCATGTTGGTAAGGATTCATTGTCCCCGGATCCACATTGAGGTATGGATCCAGTTTCAATATTGTTACCCTAAGTCCAGCGCTTTTCAGTAAATAGCCAATAGAAGAAGCAGTAATCCCCTTGCCCAAGCCAGATATAACGCCGCCTACTACGAAAATGTATTTTACTGGTTTTTTCGGTTTCATTGATTGGATTCAAATTGATTGAGATCTTCCTCAGTATCGATACCTTGGTAAGGATAATCAGTTAATACTACTTTTATTGGAATTCCATTGTCCAGTGCACGTAATTGCTCCAGATTTGATTTGGCTTCATTTTCAGTTTGATCAAGCTTTGTGAATTGTAATAGTGTTTCCTTACGGTAACCATATATACCTACGTGATGGTAATAGCCGCCTATTTCAAAGTCTTTAGTCTCTCGACGAAAGGCGGAAGCAAACCCATTTTCATCAATCATCACCTTTACTGAATTTGGATTTAAATAATCAGAATTATCTATTACCGTACTGGCTACGGTTGCCATTTCTACAAATTCATCCTGGAATGTATTAATTAATTGATTCACGATTGCTGGATCGAGCATTGGTTCATCACCTTGGATATTTATTATAATATCGGCATCCATTTGATTTATGACTTCGGCTACACGGTCAGTACCAGATAGGTGATCTGGGTCGGTCATCTGAATATTTGGTTTATAAGATTTTAGAGCTTCCTCAGTTTCTTTACTATCTATGGCGATGATTACATCATCAAGTTTATCTGCTTCTTTGGCGCGATCATAGACATGCATTACCATAGGCTTATCATTAATGGGGGCTAATATCTTATTGGGGAAGCGTATTGAGTGTAAGCGCGCTGGGATGACGCCAATGACCACTGTCAGGACGTCCCACCATTCATTGACAATTGAATATTGTTTATCTTAGACATGACAACATTATCGAAATCAAGAAACAAAATTTATTAAATCCATTGATCATTAAAGAGGGAAAAATAGGTTTTATTCATAGCGGAGAGATTCAATTGGGTTAAGATTAGCAGCACGCCACGCAGGGTATATACCAAATCCAATTCCAATTGCCGAGCAAACTACTAATCCATAAATTGCCCAATCGATTGGTATAACAGCCGGAATATTAAATAAAATAGAAACTACATTGCCCCCTGCGACCCCAAGTAATACGCCTACAATGCCTCCAAACTCGCTCAAAAATATTGCTTCAGTTAAGAATTGAATAAGAATATCGCGGCGGGTTGCGCCTATTGCCTTACGAACACCAATTTCTTTGATACGGTCAGTTACAGATACAAGCATAATATTCATAATACCTATACCTGCAACTAAAAGGGCAACAAAGCTAATTGATAAAGCAAATAATTTTATTCCTTTAGTAAAACCTGAAAAACGTTCTATCATTTCTGCATTTGATACAATTTCAAAATTATTTTCATCACCAGGTGGTACTTTTCGTACTGCCCGCAAAATACCAACAGCTTCATCCATCGTTCTATCATATTCCTCTGTCGATGATGCTTCAACACTAATAGCTAAAGTGGTCCAGCGATTTTTAAAGTGCTGTAAAAAATTGGATATAGGAATTACGATA
>Ga0208764_10001987_pt1 | contig 12984 bp, 11 predicted proteins | sample ETNtaG_18_FD_185762 | JGI IMG/M metagenome (GOLD analysis project Ga0208764, IMG submission 185762) | Marine microbial and viral communities from oxygen minimum zone, Eastern Pacific Ocean - ETNP201302SV91 (SPAdes) (version 2) | ecosystem: Environmental > Aquatic > Marine > Oceanic ... | reverse complement strand
CATTTTGGCCATTGCCTCCTGCAACATCGACAACTGTTCCGGAAGATGGGAAATAGTTCGAATAGTTGCAAAGAAAAGATGAAGGTTCATTGGGCGTCGGGTTTTCTCTGTACCGCCTATCCCAGGTTGACTCAGAGGTTTCGTTTTTAGTCATGCATCTGAGTGTTAGCGTTCAGTTACGGAAACAGGAACGGTTTTGAATCCCCGTAATGTCATGCGTCCACGTTGCTCTAATTCTCCTGCTTGTTGAACCGAGGAGAATCTGCGAATGAGGCCAGAGAACATTTCTTGGCCTTCTGCTCTTGCTAGATTCGCCCCGAGACAATAATGGATTCCGGAAGCAAAGCTAAGTGGTGGTCCTTCATCACGACGAACCCGAAAATCATCTGGGTTGACAAATTTTTCCGGATCTCGATTTGCCGCCCCGATTAACGTAACAACGGATCTTCCTTGTTCGATCTTTATTCCAGAAATTTCTGTTGTCTCTAAAGCAGTTCTCCCATCAAGTTGCACCGGACTATCCCAACGAAGCATTTCTTCTACAGCAGTTGGAACTAAATCAGGATTATCCCAAAGAAGATGATACTCATCTGGGTTTTTGAATAGGGCAGCTAGTCCGTTACCTATAAGGTTCTGCGTGGTTTCCATACCAGCTGCGAATAAGAGAATCACGGTACTGACAACTTCATCTTCTGAGATACGATCTCCGCTTTCCTCTACTTCAATGAGGGCAGAGATAAGGTCGTTTTGTGGGTTCTGTTTCCTTTCGTGTAAAAGCTCGCGAAAGTATTCGCCCATTTCAGTAAATGCAGCGTGGGATGCTTGTAATTCTTCAAGTGTGGGACTGGCTTCGAGGTTTGCTACCCCATCGTTAACGAGAGGCCGGAAATAGTTCCAATCTGAACGTGGAACCCCAACAAGTTCACCAATTACGTTTACAGGAAGGAATCCTAAAATTTCCATTGCGTCGCCCCCTCCTTCTCGCGCAAGTTCATCAAGGCATTCTTCGGTTAGTTCACGAATACTCATCCGCATGCTGTCTATGCGCCGAGGGGTGAATGCACGATTCACTAAACCGCGCAAACGCGTATGGTCAGGCGGGTCGAGGAAAAGAAGTGAGGGCGCGGTCCTAACCCGGGCCTCATTTACCTCTTCTCTAAATGCGACAACTTCTGGAGATTCCTCTCGAGGAAGCATTGAGCCTCCTGGACCTGATTGATCTCCTTTCCCAAATCGGTTATCGCGAAATACTCCGTGGCAATCATCAAATCGAGAAAGAAAGATTGCCCCATTGGAACTCTCGAAGATTGGCATGTTTTCGCGAAGTTTTTTATACCAAGGTGCGGGATCAGCCACTCCTTCAGGTGTTAGAAAAAGGTTAAGTAGGTACTCGTCTCCGATTTGCTGTTCTTCGGGTGTCGAAATCATCTGGATCCAATTTCCTCTACGTCATTAGTGATCGTAGAATTAAGATCTATCATACAGTGGCATGAGAAAACCGAAAGATACGCATTTTACTGATGGGAAAATAGCCCATTTTCTTCGAGGTGTCTTTATGGGGTTGGCAGATGCCGTTCCTGGTGTTTCGGGTGGGACTATCGCTTTATTGTTAGGAGTCTACGACCGACTCATTGAAAATATAGGGTCCCTTACAACCTGTCTCAATGATGTCCTCAAAAGAGAATTTCGCCAGTCATGGGTAAAGCTCCGGACCGTCGAATGGGGGTTTCTCTTTCCGCTTCTTTTAGGTGTATTTCTTGCCTTTGGTGTGCTGGCGCATTTTATTGAAAAGCTTCTAGATAATTACCCTAAGCCGATGGCAGGGTTATTTTTTGGGCTGGTCGTAGTTTCGATACTTATCGGATTAAGAATGGTTACTGAATGGAATTACCGAAGATTTGGCTACATGATTGCAGTCGGAACTGCTACTTTTCTTCTTCTCGCTTTGAGCTCAGGGCAGACACAAAACCCGTCGTTAATCAATTTCTTCATAGGAGGACTAGTCGCTATTAGCGCTATGGTACTTCCTGGTATTTCTGGATCTTTTTTGTTATTGACTATTGGCATGTATGCACCAGTGATTGAAGCAATTAATGACAGAGAAATGAGTGAATTGATGGTATTTGGGTTAGGAGCCGTTATTTCTTTAGGGGTTTCTGTAAGAGCTCTCGGATGGGTCCTTAACCGCTATAGGGACTCTTTGCTGGCGTGCCTGATTGGATTAATGATCGGCAGTCTCCGTGTCCTATGGCCATGGCCAAATGGAGTCGGCGTAGTAAGTGAAAAAGAGGACGAAATTATTAAGGGAACTGCGCTTGCTTGGCCAGAGCACTTTAATGACTTTCTCTGGCCGGTGCTTCTTGCTTTTATAGGATTTGCTCTGGTATCAACTGTTCTTCGTTATGAACACAAAAGCCGAGCAAGAGCGTCTACTCGTTCAGAGGAGAGTTCTATCTAATGAGTATTCATCTATTGATAAATCCGTTAGCTGGCCGCGGGAAAGGGCAACGGCTTAATTCCTCTATCGTCGAGAGCGTTCGTTCACATGACAGAGATGTAGACGTACTTTCCGCATCGTCGGTTGAAGAAGCTAAGTTACTTTTACAAAATATCGTTGACCGAGGTGCTAAAAGACTAATAGTCGCTGGAGGGGATGGGATCATTCACCTTGCGATTCAGGCTGTTGCCGGTTCATCTACTGCCTTAGGGATTATCCCTTCAGGTTCTGGAAATGATTTTGCCCGAGCTATCGGGCTCCCTATGGGGATCGAAGAAGCTACGACAGTTGCCTTCTCTGAACCGTCAAAAATAGATTTGTTGAAAATCGGTGACCAGTGGGTCGCTTCGGTTTTGACGTTCGGGTTTTCCGCTGATGTAAATACTCGAGCGGATAAGATGCGGCGCCCTAAAGGCCCAAGTCGTTATACTTTTGCAACTTTGTTCTGTCTTCCTAAGTTGCAAAATAGACGGTTGGAGCTTCAAGTGGATGATCGAAGGTATGGCTTTGATCTGGTTTTAGGAACGGTGGCGAATACTAGTGATTTCGGGGGTGGAATGAAAATAGCTCCAGATGCTGATCCCACTGATGGAAATTCGAATCTTACATTAGTTGCCAATATTGGAAGGATCGAGTTATTACGTTTTTTCCGGCGTGTATTTGATGGTTCACATCTACTTCATCCAAAAGTGCATACTTTAGAAGGAAAGAAAGTAGAGATTATTTCTGAAGGGTTCGACATATGGGGTGATGGAGAATTGATCGGGGTTTCTCCTATAAGAATTGATCTGGTGCCCCAGGCTCTTCTGCTTTCAACTGGTTAGGCTACGCTTCAAGTATGGAATTCTCAAAAATAGAGTGGGTATCCGCACTGAATGAAGCATTATCTGGTGTATTTCCTGAAGGGGCTACTGACCCAATAGTTGTGCAATACGTTATTGAAGAAAATTCTGGTGAGTTCTTTACTTATTATCTATCCCTTTCTGGTGGCGAAGCCTCAATGCAAGAAGGAAAGGCAGAGCAGGCTAACATCACTTTTTCTTTGGCTGAGAAAACTGCGTTACAGATGCAAGCGCAATCACTTAGCGCTGAGGAGGCCTTTTTGAGAGGTCTCTTGACTGTGGATGGGGATGTGGAGTTACTACTGAAAGTTCATAGCCAGATAGAAGGCTCAAAGGCTTGACCTTTAATTTCGGGCGTTAGATTAAGCCTAACGAACTCACTGTTTCGCGTTCAGTTACCAGTTCTTCAGCTGACGCATCGATTTTTTGACGACTAAATTCATCAAGTTCTAAACCTTGCACGATCTCGTAGGATCCACCACTGCAAGTTACGGGGAATGATGAGATTACGCCCTCAGGAATGCCATAACTTCCATCAGAGGGAATTGCCATCGAAACCCAATCGCCCTCGGTGGTTCCTAATGCCCAGTCGCGCATATGATCAATTGCGGCGTTTGCTGCTGAAGCTGCTGAAGATGCACCGCGTGCTTTGATGATTGCTGCTCCCCGTTGTTGGACAGTTGGGATGAATTTATTCTCAAGCCACTCTTGGTCATTGATAGTTTCCGCAACAGATTTCCCTTCTACCTCGCAATGGAAAAGGTCAGGGTATTGGGTCGCTGAGTGGTTCCCCCATATAGTCATTTTTTTGACGGCTTCAATAGGAACTCCTAATTTTTCGGAAACTTGACTTTTTGCACGGTTGTGGTCGAGTCGGGTCATTGCTGTGAATTGACTAGGGTCGATTCCAGCGGCAGCTGATTGAGCAATGAGAGCGTTCGTGTTAGCTGGATTCCCAACAACAAGAACTTTTATTGTCGAATTTGCGTTTTGAGATATTGCACTACCTTGTGGGCCGAAAATACCTCCGTTAGCTTCTAGAAGATCTGCTCGTTCCATACCGTCTTTCCTAGGCATAGCTCCGACAAGGAGAGCATAGTCACTCCCCTCGAACGCTACATTTGGGTCATCTGTTTTTGTGATTGACCCAAGTAGCGGAAAGGCACAATCATCTAGTTCCATCTGCACACCATCTAAAGCTCCTAATGCTGGAGTTATTTCTAGTAATCGCAAATTAACTGGCTGTTCGGCGCCAAGCATCTGACCACTAGCAATCCTAAAGAGGAGTGCATAACCAATTTGGCCTGCTGCCCCTGTCACTGTCACATTTACGGCATCATTGTTCACAGAAGCCTCCTTGGTTCTCTTGTGAGATTAGCCAAGACTCTATGTATATTGACCAGTTATGCAAGGAGTTGCTTATTTTTCTGATTGCGTATTTCCTAACCAGCTATCAAAAAGCGTTGCGTAGATTCCTTCTTTGTTTACGAGTTCGGAATGATGGCCTGTTTCAACGATCGCTCCTTCGTCAAAAACGAGAATTAAATCTGACCTTTCAGCTGTACTTAACCGGTGTGCTACTGAGATAGTTGTCCGCCCCTCTGAAAGTCGATCGAGAGCTGAAACGAGCGCTACTTCTGTCTCTGGATCTACTGCGCTTGTCGCTTCATCAAGAATGAGTAAGCCGGGGTTAGCTAATTGAGCTCGTGCGAGAGCTACAAGTTGGCGTTCTCCGACAGAAAGCCGTTCTCCTCTTGGCCCCACATGTGTATGTATCCCTTGTGGGAGTGTTTCAAGCCACCACTGAAGCCCCAAGGCATCAAATGCTTTTTCCACATCAGCATCGTTTGATCCGGGTCTGGCAAAAGCAACGTTATCAGTTATCGTTTCGTTAAAGAGAAACCCATCCTGTGGAACCATTTGAATGGTTGTGTGCCTGGATTCAGTTTCCACGTCGTGAAGAGCAGATCCTCCAATAGTTATTGTGCCTTCAGTTGGGTCAGCTAAACGAGTCAGAAGTTTCACGAAGGTTGTCTTCCCTGAACCTGTCGCACCGACCACCGCTACGTTAATCCCAGCAGGTATTACACAATTGATATTTTTGAGAACATTTCCGCCTGTCCTGTAGTTGAAATACAGACCGTTTACTTCGATGGGTAATGCCCCGTTTGGGAGTGCTATCCCGTTTGTAGGTTCTTCTACTTCGATAGGGATATCAAGGACAGATAGCACTTTCCACCATCCGGCAAGCGCTGTCTGTGTTTGGTCTAGCACTTCTCCTAATTCCCATATTGGGGCGATAAGGACAGTTGTGAGGAATACGAATGCGATCATCTCTCCGGAAGAAAGCCCCATTTCAGGGCCGAACAAAGACCCTACGACAACAATTCCTCCGATGGTCATTGCGCTAAATGTGTCCATGACAGGCGCTAACAAAGCAAAGAACTTGTGTGCTTTGACTTGTCGTTTAAATTGGGTTTGGTTTGCGGTTTCAAGTTTTGAACGGACTGTCTCTTGATACCCGTATGACCGAATTACTGGAGCTGCCATTACAGCTTCAGATACTTGTCCCATAGTTTCTGAGACTGCGTCTCGGACTTCTCTATATTTCAAGAATTGTTGGCGTTGAATAGCTTTGAGGATAGGAATGATTGGAAGATAGATTGCAATGACAACAAGGGTGAGTTGCCAGCTGTAGATGGCCATCACGGTAAGGGTCCCCAAGATAATTACGGAATCGACTATCCATGCGATAGCGCCCCATTGTGCAAACTGGGAGAGGGTTTCTATATCGCTTGTTACACGAGCAGTTAGTATTCCCTTTCGGGCTTCGAGGTGGTCGGCGAGACTTAACCGTTGCAGGTGGGAAAAGACTCGTATCCGGAGTTCCAGAATTGTTGTTTCAGCTATTTTTACGAGTCGGTTATAGGTAGCGCGTTGGGTAACAGTCACAATGACGATAAGAGCGAGTGCAATTATGCATGAGGAGTAAATAAATCCTGAATCTAAACCATTTGTTGAAGCTAACCCTTTATCGAGAATTTGCTGAATCAAGATAGGTATTGCAAGGGACCCTGATGCGACGATGAGCGCCATCAGAATTGTTATGGCGGCACCGGAACGAAGTTCAGGGCTGACTTTAAGGCCCCGTCGAAGAACTGTCAATGCAGCAGTTTTTTGATGCTCGCCGTCCTCATCTTTCTGACTTGTTGTAGTTCGTTCGTCGCCGATTTCCCCACGCGTTGATTGTTGAACTTGTCGTTCTGACTTCATATGGCGGTTCCTGTGTTGTCATAGGCCTTCACGAGGGCGGTATACGCTGGGAGTTTCATCAACTCGGTATGAGTATCTACTCCAGCGACCTTCCCTTCGTTGAGGAATACAACTCGGTCAGCAAGTTTGATGGTTGATAGACGATGGGCGACGATCATCAATGTGACATTCGTTTTTTGTCGAAGGTTTTCAAGTATCTTCTTTTCGATAAGAGGATCTACCGAAGAAGTTGAGTCGTCCAGAAATAGAATCTTGGGTGAGCCGACTAGAGCTCGTGCAAGTGTTATCCGCTGTCGTTGACCACCTGAAAGCGTCACTCCGCGTTCTCCTAGGGTTTCCTCTATCCCATTGGGAAGCTCTTGGACAAAATCAAATACTTGAGCGATCTTCAGAGCTTCTTCGATTTCGGAATCAAGGAATGGGCGTCCAAGCGCAATATTTTCCCGGATCGTATCTGCAAACAAAAACGACTCTTGAAACGCTACCGCTATACATTGCTTTCTGGTTTTAGCGCTTAAGCTTTCTATTGGTGTTCCATCTATGAGGATTCGTCCTTTGGTAGGTTCTTGTAGTCCTCCTATGAGATCTGCGATTGTTGACTTTCCAACCCCAGTAGGCCCTACTAGCGCAACAATTTCTCCAGCGGTGATTTCAAAATCAATATTTTCTAGAACAAGGTGATCCCCGTGATGGACCTGAAGGTCTTCAATGCTGAGGCTTACAGATGGTGTTTTTAATTCTTCTTTACCTTGGGAGTGAGTTTGTGGCGACTGCAGTTCGAGAATCGCGTCGATCCTGTCCAAAGCAACGACGGATCGAGGTAATTCTTCAAAAAATATTCCCGCTATTCTCATCGGAAACGCAAGAATGCCAAAGAGGGCTATTGCACTTACTAGCTCCCCTATCGATAATGATCCTTTGTCGACCAGCCATGTACCGATCATGAGAAGAAAAATTACGCCGATGCTCGGCAAGGCAAAGATTGCTGGCTCGAAGATTGCTCGGAGCTTTCCAACATCGACTCTATGTTTTCTGATCTGGTTCGCAGACTTTCGTATACGTTGGATTTCCTGATCGCTTCGTCCTAAAGATTTAACTACCATGATTCCATCAAAACTTTCGTGAACTAACGCAGATGTATTCCCAACTGCTTCTTGAACAGCAGCTGCTGGTGAAACAATTTTCCGAGAATAAATCTGATTCATCCAAGCAAGTAAGGGAAAGAGAATTAAAGCCATTAGGGCTATGAGAGGGTGAATAAGTAAGAGGTTTATTAGCGCAATAATTGCTAGAAAAAATGTTCCAACGGTGAAAGCGAAAGGCATTAGCGCTAACGAAGCGATTATCATATCGTTATCGGCATGGGCTAGAAGTTCTCCAGCAGATCTGCTTCTATGGAATGTCATTGGAAGGTCAAGGTATTTATTAAATAGTTGTCGCCTCCAAATAAGTTCAGTTCCGTATCGTGCTCCTGCTAGAAAATATCTTCTAAGAAAAGCACCTAGCCCTCTTATCAAACCAACGCCGATGATGAAGAGAAGGGACGTCCATAACGCTTTGTGGCTTAATGCATCGTTATCGAGTGCGGGGATTATGACATCATCTGTGGCGTAACCAAGCACGCGTGTTAATGCAACAGCTGCGAGGGAAAAAAGGCACGCTCCGGTAATAGCTACAGTGTGAGAACCGGGCCTGAGGCGGATTGAGCGCCAAACTAAGCTAAAACCTCGGCGTAGATGTGTTTGTTTTTGTTTCTTTCGCTGCATTGGAATGTGCCCTGTCAGATCTCTTATAGAAATCAGGAACGTTTCTAAGAAAGGTTTTTGGTCTTTAAATGGACAAGGTCTAGTAGTGCTTGGTCCTCATCATTAACTACAAACAGTTTTAGAGTCTATCGACTATTGCTGATGCAAATTCAGAACATTTAACTTGAGTTGCTCCGTCCATGAGACGAGCGAAGTCATAAGTAACAATTTTCTCACCGATTGTTTGTTCAACTGCTCTGATAATATCATCGGCTGCTTCTCTCCACCCTAAGTGTTCAAACATAAGCACACCTGAAAGTAGAACGGATGATGGATTGACCTTATCTTGACCTGCGTACTTTGGAGCAGTTCCATGGGTTGCTTCAAAGATGCCATGGCCGGTGACATAGTTGATGTTTGCTCCAGGGGCAATACCTATTCCTCCGACTTGAGCTGCAAGAGCATCTGAGAGATAGTCCCCATTGAGGTTCATAGTAGCGATGACATCAAACTCCGCTGGCCTTGTTAAGACTTGCTGAAGGGCAATATCTGCTATGGCATCTTGAACGAGAATCTTATCTCCGGGGTCACCTCCACAGTCATCCCAACCAACGGCGACATCAGAGAATTCTTCACGGACTAATTCATATCCCCATTTCTGGAAAGCGCCTTCCGTGTATTTCATGATGTTTCCTTTGTGCACCCAGTGCACAGTTTTGCGATTACGTTCGATAGCGTATTTCATTGCGGCTCTTTGAAGACGCTGAGAACCAGTTCGTGAAATAGGTTTTATACCTATCCCAGAGTCTTCTGAGACCTCTCGTCCAAATACTTCACGGATCATTTCGCGAATGGTTTCTGCTTCGGGAGAACCAGCTTCTGCTTCGATACCTGCGTAGATATCTTCTGTGTTCTCTCGGAAAATGACCATGTCGACGAGCTCGGGTTTCTTCACCGGTGATGGTACGCCTTCGAACCATCGCACTGGGCGGAGGCAAACATAGAGGTCGAGTAGTTGCCGGAGGGCTACGTTGAGGCTTCTAAATCCGCCTCCTATAGGTGTCGTTAAAGGACCTTTAATGCCGATTAGGTACTCATGGAAAGTATCGACGGTTTCCTGTGGAAGCCAGTCGCCTGTCTCATTAAAAGCCTTCTCGCCTGCCAAGACTTCAACCCATTCGATTGTTCTTCCGTATTTTCCTGCTGCTGCATCAAGGACGAGTTTCGCAGCAGGCCAGATATCCACTCCTGTTCCATCACCTTCGATAAAGGGGATAATCGGGTTATCAGATACGTTTAGTGAGTGGTCTTCGTTAATTGTTATTTTGTCAGCCATATATATTCGATCATAGGCGAAATGCGTGAAATCGAGAAAGAAACACGAAGAAAATATTGAAAGATTTTCGCTATAGCGCTGATGATTCTGCTGCAGTAACAGTGTTTTGCATTAGAAGTGCTCGTGTCATAGGCCCGACGCCTCCAATGCGCGGTGAGAGCCATCCTGCAATCATTTCTACTTCATCTGAAACATCTGAAAGTAGTTTTTTCCCATCGAAACTTACCCCAGCGGCAACAACAGCAGCGCCGGGTTTGACCATCTCAGCAGTAACCATCCCCGGTGAACCTGCTGCTGCGATAATAATATCTGCCTGGCGCGTATAGTCCGCAAGGTTCTTTACTCCCGTGTGAACGACTGTGACGGCCGCATTGGCATTGGGCCTCTTCAATGAGAGTAAGTTGGCGAGTGGCCTTCCGATTGTAAGTCCACGGCCGATGATAACTATATGCTGCCCAGTAATTGGGACTTCGAAACGTTCAAGGAGTAGCTGTATGCCAGCTGGTGTGCAAGCTAAAGGAGCTTCTACCCCTTGGACCAAACGACCAAGATTCACTGGATGAAGTCCATCAGCGTCCTTGTGTGGGAGCACCTGCATAAGAGCTGACTCGTAATCAAGTCCATCCGGGAATGGGTATTGAATAATAAAAGCGTGTATCTCAGAGTCGTTATTCATCGAATCCACGGCTGAAAGAATGTCTTTTTGAGTTGCTGTTTCCGGAAGCTTTATTTCGTTAGAGTGCATTCCTAATTCTTTGCAGTCTCTATGTTTCATAGCGACATAGTTTTCTGAGGGGCCGTCATTTCCAACGAGTATGGTGCCAAGCCCAGGTCTGACCCCCTGACGTTCAAGTTTTAATATTCGCTGTTTAAGCGCTTCACGTACTTCTGCAGCGAGTAGTTCACCATCAAGTTTTATCGCAGGCATATTCTGATCATGGCATGTTTCTAGTGCCTAGTCCCATCAATTGATAAGAGATTCTAGATTCCGGAAAGTGACCTGCTGTTCTTTTATGGAGATAAATTAAAGTCCGGAAATTTAGTTGATGGCTTGTATTTGAGCGTCCCGCTTTGTAGCTCTTCGATAGCTGGAACAGGGTCAGGGTCAGCAAACAGCGTTTCATTATCGGGATCAAAGTGGAGATCGTCTACATCGACTGTCCAGCAAGAGGCTTCGAGGGCTATTCCGTTGTTGTCATGAAAATAGATCGAAAGGATGATTTCATGATCTACTACAGTTGTCACCTCGCAGTTCGCTTCCTTGAGGCGATCAGCTAGTAGCAAAAGGTCCTGCTCTGTCGGGAGAAAAAACGATAAGTGATCGAACTGAAGGTTTTTCTGTGTCATGAGGCCAGCGGGCTTAGAGAATTTTTCCGCATCTGGAACTTCAAAAAACGCTATGGTATTTCCAGGGCCAAGTTGAAAGAAATAATGTCGCATAGGTCCTGCCCGGACTGTTGCCACTAGCGGCATTTTGAGTACGCCACTGTAGAAGCGGACGGTTTCATCCATATCTGGTGTAACCATTGCTAGATGGTGAATCCCACCCCATTTGGGTATGAAGTTATCTTCAGAAGTTTTTTCCATGAGTTTCCTAGTGTTTGAAGTGGCGCTCCCCCGTGAAGACCATTGCAATGTCTGATTCATTCGCGGCAGCGATCACTTCCTCGTCCCTTATTGAACCTCCAGGTTGAATAACTGCGCTGCATCCAGCTTCAATGGCAGCATCCAATCCATCGCGGAATGGAAAAAATGCATCACTTGCGCAAGCTCCACCCGAAGCGCGACCGTTTGCTTTGGTCGCTGCTATTTGGCCTGCGTCTCTTCTATTTTGTTGTCCAGCTCCAATTCCAAATGCTTGTTCATCTTTAGCTAGTACTATGCAGTTGGAACTTACACGGGCTGCAACTTGCCAGGCGAACTCTAGGTCCACCCATTCGGACTCAGTTGGTTTTCGCTCGGTAGCAACTGTCCACGTTTCCCTGTCGATGATGACTTTGTCCGAAGTTTGGACAAGAAGGCCACCATCTATCGTCCGGAAGTCAAGCAAAGGAAATCCTGGAGATGAAGCTTCAATAATACGAAGGTTTTTTTTCTCCATGAGTTTCTCTATAGCGTCATCATCAAAACTTGGAGCGATAATAACCTCGGTAAAAACTTGAGTTAGTTCTTCTGCCAGGTCTAGTGGAACATTTCTATTAACTGCGACTATCCCACCAAATGCCGATATTGGGTCGCATGCATGGGCTCGCCGATACGCTTCAGCTATGTCACTATGGCATGCCAATCCACAAGGGTTCGCATGTTTGATCACAGCAACAGTTGGATTATCTGCGATGGAGTGCGCTAGCCGCCAAGCTGCCTCAGTATCAAAAACGTTCAGATAACTTAACTCTTTTCCATGGTGTTGTATAGCTTCATCCCACCAGCCTGCGCTCGAGCTATAGCGATATCTTGCTCCTAATTGGTGTGGGTTCTCACCGTAACGTAGATCATGAACTCGTTCTAAGGAAAGATGTATCGAGTTAGGGAGAGGATTAGAAGTGCCGCTTTCGTGGCCAGTGTCATCAAACCAGCTCACAATTGCTGCGTCATATGCGGCTGTATGGGCGAACGCCTTTCGCGCTAAAGATTTTCTTGTTCCGCTTGATAGAGATCCCGCATTCTGTAACTCTGCGAGCACAATGTCGTAATCGTTCGGATCAACTACGACTCCTACATGCTGATGGTTTTTTGCAGCAGCCCTAACCATTGTTGGCCCGCCGATATCTATGGTCTCAATACTGGGATCGGCTTGAAAAGGGTATAAGTTCCCGACTACTAAATCGATTGTTTCTATTTGGTGGGTTTCAAGGTCTTGTTGGTGCTCTGGATTGTCTCGATCAGCTAAGATCCCTCCATGTATTTTGGGATGAAGGGTCACTACTCGATGCCCAAGCATTATTGGAGATCCGGTATAATCTGCGACGTCGGTGACGGGTATTCCTGCTTCAGAGATAGCTTTTGCGGTACCTCCACTAGAAATCAATTCCCAATCTAGAGCGTGGAGCCCGGCGGCAAATTCAACAATACCTGATTTGTTAAAAACTGATAATAGCGCTTTCACTTTTCTCGATTCATTTAGGATCTTTTCCTCTTTCAGTTGGAATATGAACTTGCCCTTCCTTAAGGATTCTACGGACTGTCTCCAAATATAGTCTTCGCTCCACAACCTTTATCCGTTCATGCAGCGTCTCTTCAGAGTCCTCTTCGTGAATCTCAACCGCTTCTTGAGCCAGGATCGGTCCAGCA
>Ga0208764_10001984_pt1 | contig 12990 bp, 17 predicted proteins | sample ETNtaG_18_FD_185762 | JGI IMG/M metagenome (GOLD analysis project Ga0208764, IMG submission 185762) | Marine microbial and viral communities from oxygen minimum zone, Eastern Pacific Ocean - ETNP201302SV91 (SPAdes) (version 2) | ecosystem: Environmental > Aquatic > Marine > Oceanic ... | reverse complement strand
TTTCTTGTTACGAATGATTTAGTAGCAAGTCAAATGATGCAACGAGCTAAAAGGATATCAGCATGAAACTTATAGAATTAGATAATGCAATTTCAATTCCGCTAAGTAATGAAGAACATGAAGTGTTCTTTAAATATGTTAATACAAACATAAAAGAAAATAAAGACATAGACGAACGTGAAAAATTACTATTACAAAAATTAAGATCACGTGGCGTTATTGATTATATTAGTGGACAGATTATAAAGGTATAATATGCAAGCAATTACTTCAGAAGAACGAAAAGGTATGTTAGATGTATTAAGCAAGTTTAATGCCGCAACATCTGGACAACCAGTTGCAGGTACTGCACCTACATCGACACAAACAAATGAGTCAACTCAAACTCCTATTGCACCAATGGCAGGTAAAGATTCAGAAATGCTTAAAATACTTGAAAACTTTACAAATGCAACTAACGATGCAGTAGAAACAGTAAAAGCCGAAGTACCAATACAAGTAGCAGAAAATAGTGTACAAATAGATGGATATTCCATTGAAAAAATACAAGGTCAAGTAGGTAATGTTAAGAAAAAATACTATAATGTAATGCATGGAACAGAAATACTACATGAAAATGTTTGTTTATATGCTTCTGCTTCCGCTATTGTAAAGCATTTAATGGATAATAATAATAAAAAAGCAAGAGAAGTTGTTAGATTAGACGACGAGTATGGAGGTAAGTTATTTGAGGGTGCTAATTTAAGCCAGCAAATAAAAAGAAACCCAAATGGTATATATGAAGCCAAATTAACTGAAGTTAAAATGAAGGCTACTGATATTAAAAGAAAGATACTAAACTCATTATAATTGATAAATAATTAAAACATCGTACAAATACAGGATTTAACCATGGAGTTATTTGATATTACTGTCTCGGAGCCAACGGCAATCAATTCAGCATTGCACTCGTTCACAGGCAAAAAGATAAAAGATTTTACTAATGCCGAAGGCAAGTTAAAAAAAGTAAAAGAACATATACAAGATAAAAGAAACAGTCCGGGGTCCGAATCAACTCCCGAATATGCAATAAATGTATTGCAGGCTAGTTTGTACGAAGAAGTGCTAAAAGAAGTGAGCCCCACAATGCGTAAAACAAAGAAAAAAGTAAAAGAAAGTGCAAAGCCACAAAAGTTGGCTAAATTAATGGAACAAGATTTGGATCAAGCCGAAGTTGTTCTAGCCGCAAAAGCAATGATTGATAAATTGCAAGGCATGGCAGAAGATCTTGCTGAAATGCAAGTTGAGGAATTAATGCCTATTGTAGATGCTATGAAACAAAGTTTTGGCATTGAAATGGCAAACGGTTTCAATCAACAAGCAGAAGGTATTTTACAGCCTGCTTTAGATGCAGTTAAGTCAGCTCGTGACGGAATGGATAATGCAGTATTAGGAATGACAGGCGACGGTCCTGCTCCTGAAATGGCAATGGATCCAGGCATGGACCCAGGTATGGCTCCTGTTGCTGATCCTGCAATGGATGTTCCAACTGAAGATGACTTTGCTGGTGCAGATCCTGCCGCTGGTGCTATTGACGAACCAACAGGACGTATTCCTAAAGAATCATTAGAAAAAGTTGGTCGTTACATTTATGAACATAAAATGGCAAACGGCAAAGTTCCTGTAGAAGCAATTAAGAAAGCCGCCGCATATTTAAAAATGCAACAGGCTAAGTAGGACAGGAATGAATGAAACTAGCAACCTTAGTAGAAGCCGACGAATATGAATCACAACTAAGAGATACTATCATTAATCTCTTGGGCATGGCTAAACTAAATGGTATCACCAAAGTTTCATTACAAGCACTTCAAAATAATTTAAAACGAGACAATTTTGATATTGACGATGCGAGCTTAATAGAAATATTAAGCTCTATTCCTTTAGTCACAGATGCAAATGTTGACGAAATATCCTTAGATCCAGGTTTGGCTATGAAGAAGTCAAAAAAGACAAAAGACAAAATGAAAGCGACAGCAAGAAAGCAAGCAGTAAAGGCAATTAAAAAATGAGTGCATACATGAGTGCCGCAGAGGCAAGAAAAAAGACATCAATTGACTTAACTATACATGGTGAAATAAAAGCAATTGAAACGCAAATTATTACTGATGTTGCCGCTGGTAATTTAGAATCTACTATTGCTACAGGCACCACAATGACAACCACAGGTGCAACGGCACAATCCTACTACAACGTATGGCAAGGTAGTGTTGATGACAGATCCAAAAAATATCAAATGGATCGTGTAGTTAAGTATTTCCAAGATGCTGGTTACACAATAGAACGACAAACAGACGCAATTACAACCAATACATTCGATTGGAAGATTTACTGGTAAAATTAAAAACTTTTGGCGATTCACATACCAAAGGTTCTATGTTAAAAAATCCTAATTCCTCATGGCCTGTTTTACTAGGAAATAAATTAAACTTACCTGTTGAAAATTATGGTGTTAAAGTTGGATCAAATGAAGAAATTATACATCTTGCCCTTTCTAATAGTCCTGCCACTGAAAAATCATTAATTATTATTATGACAACATTTCCAGATAGAGTGTACTGGAATAATACATCTATAGAGTCAAGTGATAATGATGAAATATATCAACAATGGCTTAACAATAAATTTGATATTGATAGTGCATCAGACTATCAAAAAATACAAATAGACAGATGTAAAGAACTATTAGAATATAGAGGACATAAAGTTTATGTTTTTCATATAGTAGAAAAGTTACACGAGATTAAATCTCAACTTGACAAAGGCTACAAAACATACTATAATATATGTAGAACGGTGCAACCTAAACATAGGGGTTATTATGAAGAAGAAGCCGTTGCGGAATGGGCGAATTATCTATATAACTTAATTACCGGGGTAAAATGAAACCAAAATACGATTATCCAGCATCACGACGTTCGATGGTAAAAGGCAGTCGCGTATATGAAGTTGGCGACGAAAATTTACCTAGTGTAACATCAATATTAGATGCTACATCCGATAAGTCAGCAATTTTTGCATGGCAAAAACGTGTAGGAAAAGAAGAAGCAAATAAAGTTAAAAAAGAAGCGGCAGGACTTGGTACTGCAACTCATAAACTTGTTGAAAATTATTTGTTAGAGGTAGAGGCAAAACCAAATGGTAATTTGGTTTGGCAAATGGCTGAAAAAATTAGTAAGCCCCTTATAACAAATTTACAAGATAATATGGATGAATGTTGGGGAGTAGAATGTACTCTTTTTTATCCAGGACTTTATGCTGGTACTAGTGATTTAGTTGGTGTATATAAAGGCGAACCCGCAATAATTGATTTTAAAACATCTAAAAAAATAAAGAAACGTGAATGGGTAGAAAATTATTTTTTACAAGGTACTGCCTATGCATTAGCACATAATAAAATGTTTGACACAGACATTAAAAATTGCTATATTTTAATGGTGGATAGAGATGGTAATTTTAAAGAGTTTGATATAAGCGAGGAATTTGAATCATATGCAGATAAATGGTCCAAAACAGTCGATAAATATTATGAGCTAAATACAATTAGAGAAGAGCTTCCGTTTTAAGGATTTATAATAAATGGCAACAACGACAGCACGAATGCAGGTACGGCGAGGCAACCAAGCCGATTTACCAGTACTTAATGAAGGTGAATTTGGATACGCCACCGATACACAACGCCTATTCATAGGCAATGCATACGAAACATTTCAAAGTACAGGAAGTGCTAGTCAAGTTCTTACTCTTAGCAATAAGACTGTTAAACCTGATACATTAACTGTTTTAGCCGATGCCGGCTCGGGTTACAGTAAGTTAGCATTAACAACAGATTTTACCTTAGCAACTAACCAAGTTACACTTGTAAATGGTGTCACTGCTACAGGTTCCCCTAATGTAAAAGTAGGTTATAACAGTGAAGTTGGAATGACTGGTGGAGCTCAACAAGCACACCATGTAACTTTAGCCTCCGGTACAAATGTTAATACTGGTTTCAGTTTTAACACCTCATACTATAATACCATGTTTTTAGATTATTCTTTAAAACAAGGTTCAACATTTAGAGTTGGTACGTTACGATTTATTACAGATGGAACAGCAGTAAGTCTACATGATTCATTTGAGGACTTATCAACTACTTTAGGATTTTCATTTTCAACCGTTATTGCGACAAATATAGTTGATTTAAAATATACGGTTGCCACTGCGACTGAGTTTTTCTTCCAAATCCGGGTCTGGAATACATCAGTATAATAAATAGTTTTTACATGCAATTAGCATTATCATAAAATACAATTCAAGAATACAATAGAAGGAGTGTTGATGTCTGGTTTACCTACCGAATACCAATCATTTATTCATTTGTCCAGGTATGCACGATGGGACTATGAAAAAGAGAGAAGAGAGACGTGGAACGAAACTGTTGCACGTTATTTTAATTTTTTTGAAGATCATATTAAAGAAGAATGTGGCTACACATTAAAAAAAGAAGAACGTAAAGAATTAGAACAAGCAGTTCTTAAATTAGAAGTTATGCCGAGTATGCGATGCATGATGACTGCAGGAGAAGCATTAAAACGAGAAAATGTTGCAGGATATAATTGCTCATATGTCGCAGTAGATCACCCAAGATCATTTGATGAGATTTTATACATATTGATGAATGGTACAGGCGTAGGTTTTAGTGTTGAAAGTAAATTTACAGAAAAAATGCCAGCGGTTGCTAGTGAATTTTGGCCAACAGATACAACAATAGCGGTTGCTGATAGTAAGTTAGGTTGGGCAAAAGCATTTAAAGAATTGCTAGGCTTAATATGGACAGGTCAAGTTCCAAAATGGGATTTATCTAAAATTAGACCAGCAGGTGCACCTTTAAAAACATTTGGTGGAAGAGCGTCAGGACCGGCGCCTCTTAATGACTTGTTTCATTTTACTGTTGCTACATTTAAACAAGCGGCAGGACGAAAGTTAAAACCTATAGAAGCACACGACATTGTATGTAAGACAGCAGAAATTGTTGTTGTAGGCGGTGTTAGACGTAGTGCATTAATTAGTTTATCTGATCTAAATGATAGAGAATTACGATTTGCAAAAACAGGTAATTGGTGGGAGCAACATGGACAGAGGGCTCTAGCAAATAATTCGGTTAACTATCAAGGCAAACCAGACATAGGCACATTCATGAGAGAATGGCTTAGTTTATATGACAGTAAATCCGGTGAACGTGGTGTTTATAACGGAAAATCTGCACAGACACAAGTGCAAAGAATTAATGAAAGGAACGGCGATGAAGGACAACGACGAGATCCTGGACATGACTTTGGCACAAATCCGTGCTCTGAAATCATTTTACGGTCCCGCGAATTCTGCAACCTTAGTGAATGCGTTATCAGAAGAGGGGACAATGTTGAATCTCTGGAAGAGAAAGTACGAATTGCAACTATCCTTGGAACTTTTCAATCAACCCTTACTAACTTTAAATACCTCACAAAAGAATGGAACAGAAATTGCGAGGAGGAACGACTTCTTGGAGTTAGCCTCACAGGAATAATGGATAGTCCGTTAACCAATGGAAAGAAAAAAGGATTAGAATCACTATTGGAAGGATTACGAGATGTCGCTGTCAGAACAAACAAAGAATGGGCAGAAAGACTCGGAATTAATCAGTCAGCCAGTGTTACTTGTGTCAAACCTAGTGGTACTGTGTCTCAGCTCGTTGATTCTGCTTCTGGTATTCATGCCCGCCATAATCCTTATTATATCCGTACTGTAAGAGCAGACAATAAAGATCCATTATGTAAGTTCATGATGGATGAAGGCTTTCCAAATGAACCTGATGTTATGAAACCTAATCATACAACTGTTTTTAGTTTTCCAATGTCAGCACCAAAAGATTCAGTATTTAGAACTGATATGTCAGCAGTAGATCAATTAAAACTTTGGATGACGTATCAAACTCATTGGTGTGAACACAAACCATCTGTAACTATTTCTGTTAAAGAAGACGAATGGATGGAAGTTGGTAATTGGGTTTGGGAAAACTTCGATTCGGTAAGTGGCGTTTCGTTCTTGCCATTTAGCGAACATACATATAGACAAGCACCGTATCAAGATTGTAATGAAAAAGAATTTAAAGCAGGTTTAATTAATATGCCTAAAGGCGTTGATTGGACTAAACTTTCAAATTTTGAAAAAAGCGATTTTACGGCAGGGTCGCAGGAATTAGCCTGTTCTGCTGATACTGGTGGTTGCGAATCTGTTGACTTAACAGAATTAATGGATATACCTACTCAAAACGAGGAATATGCTAGTAAGTAAAGACAAAGATCAAGTAATGTCTATAAGTTTAGCAGGCGGCAATGAAGTTATAGGCCGCCTGTCTACAGAAGATGGAGCTCAGTATATAGAAAATTCAATGACTTTGCAAGGAACAACGCAAGGTGTAGCAATGGTTAAATGGCCTGCAACAGGCGATAATAGTAAAGTTTGGATTAACAAAGATCAGATTGTTGCAATGGCTCCGGCGGTTAAAGAATTAGCCGATAAATATATTGAAGCAACAACTGGGATAGTGCTCTAATGCCACAAGTACAACGAAAATCAGATAAAAATAATGCAACGCCTCCGGGTATAATAGATTTAATACCTCAAGCAACTGTTTTTGCTAATAATTTAGAAGTAGCAGTTGATGGTAGTATGGGAACATTTCATTATCCGTGGACTTATCCACACAAGGACAAAGTATGGACAACTACAAGCGGAAGTGGAACTGTTTTTGCAAACAATATTCCTGTTAATAGGCAAGGAGATCCTGATTCTTGTGGTCATGTACGTATTGATGGAAGCCCAGATGTATTTGCAGACGGGTAACATGAATGGCATTCAACGACTTTAGTAACGGACTAACATCATTTAATGATTATATATCCCCGACAGTAAACAATACTACAAATTTACTCGGTGATTCTGACTTAATTGGTGTACAAGCCGAATATAGTTACAATTTAAAAGATATGATATGTGCCTTGCTCGCAGGACAAGGCTTACTCTTACCTAACCTCCAAATTTGTCTAACGGTTGCATTAGACGAAATATTAAAAAATCCATTACAAGGTGAATTAAAAGATGCTTTAGAATCATTACGTGATTCTATGGATTCGTTTAATGACCATACGGGCATTGATAGTGTACTTAAAAATCTCAATGGTGTTATAAGTGAAGTTGCCGCAATTGGTAGCATGATTAACTTTTGTGCCGATCCAGTAAATCCAAAAAGTATTCCTAACATGCTTGAAGGTGCATTTGGATCATTCTTAGGAAAAGGTGCAGATATAATAAATGCTATTGGAGCAATAGGTCCTGATAATATGTGTGCCTGTGTAGGACTTGATGGTAAGTTTAATTTTTCTAGTTTAAATAGTGGTGCTTTAAAATCAATAAACGATAACATGGCGGCTATCCTAGATGGTAGTTTTGCGACAGCGAGTTTAGATTCGTTAATATCAAGTGTTAATTCTAATATCAGTAGTTTAGAAAGTTTAGTTAGTTTAGAAGGATTACTAAATGGTGCATATAGTAATGGCGGAAGTAGTTTACATGGAGGCGAATGTAGTGCTTCTTTAGGATTACCAAGGTCACAAGGAGTTGGAACTTCATTTAAAGGTGGAGTAAAAGATGCAACAAATGTTGCTGGTAACTTATCTGCAACGTTTGATAAACTAGGAGGTTATCCTGTTACTGGTGCCGCAGGTACAAGTATGGAAGGGCAAGAGTTTAATAATATTTTTGAAGTTCTTGTAGAACCTGAAATGCTTGCATTACTTAAAAAAGGCAATAACTATGATGCACTAATACAAAACAAAACAGCCATATACGATTATTGTGGTAATGTAACAGGCTACTCAACAACTACATTACACGGTGAAGCAACACCAACATCAGGAACAACTGTGGTAACACAATCTGCTCCTGGTGCAACAGGCAGTATTGGAGAGACTACTGCCGCAGGTGGCGAAGATTCGGGTGCATCAACATCACCGGGTGGAGGTTCAAGCAGTGGCGGCGGATCAAGTAGCGGAGGAGGTTCTAGTACTTCTACCGCAAACGTAATCGTTGTTTCTTCACAAGCAGGTTTAGAAGCATTAACAGTACTAGAAGGTGCATTAGCATTACGTGAAGATAACTTAACATTATATGTATATCTTAATGGTGCTTGGACAGTAACTAGCATTATACCAACAACATGGATTGAAAATTTAAGTTCTACATCAGGTACAGGTATACTTGCAAGATCCGGCGATACTCCATTATATCGAACGTTAACCGGAACACCAAATGAAATTACAATTAATCAAGGCGACGGTACTGCTGGTAATCCAACTATTGGTCTTACAGATAATACATGGATACCAGGCACAGGCGGGTTAGTTATTCCAAAAGGAAATGATTCCCAAAGAACAACAACTGAAGGCGGTACTATACGTTATAATACAAGTCAAAATGTTGTTGAATTTCGATCTATTCTTACAGGACATACAGGCTGGAAAACAGTTACTCATTCATTTAGTGATACTGGAGCCACAGGTACTATTAGTTTAATTAAAACCAATATTTCAGGTGATATAACTTTAAAGAACCTTAAACAAGGTACAGGTGCCACGTTAGTTAATGAAGATGATTATATAGAAATCCCTACTGGAGCACCGTGGACTTTAACTCAAACACAAAATGCCGACGGACAAGTTTATACGGCTACACACACAACAACAAGTAATACTGGCGAAGAAATAGTGTTTGGTGGAGTTCAAATAGGACCTGCTAGTGATAAAGCATGGTATTATGATGTTCGCTTTATAGGACGTCAAATAGGTGGTACATTACAAAATGCATTTAAAGTAGAAGGTGTAGCCGATAATACTGCTGGTACATTATCTATTGTTGGTACAAATGCAAAAACAACATATCAAAATTCAGCAACTCATTGGGATGCAGATATTATTGCTGATACATCCTCTCACAAATTAAAAGTTATGCTTTACGGTGAAACAGGACAGTCCGTGAAGTGGTCCGTATTTTTTAAACTAATGGAAGCATAACAAAACTCTTGACTTTTTCGTAACATATATGTTATAATACAGTTTATGCAGTATAAATTTCCTTTGAAAAAAATTCTAGATTTTATACCAAAAGATAACAGTTTTAGTGTCAGAACACGGAAAGATTCACCAAAAGAGATTCGTTCTCAAGGCATTTATATGCTAAGTTCGCCAAGTTTTGGCATTTTTTATATCGGAATTAATGCAAGTGATAGTACCAGTTATAATGCTGGAACACCACGTGGAGGTTATATTTACCTCGAACGTGCTAGAAAAACGTGAATCTTACCTAGTTAAGATCCACGCACCTCGGTGTAATTCCGGGGAATCTACCTGAATTTCAGGTAAATATACACACGGTCGATGACACTTTGTTGACGACGTTTGGACGGCGGTGCGATACCGCCCGCCTCCACCAGAGAGATATAACAATGAGTAACCGAAATTTATTTTGGGCCTTTGTAATTTTATTAGGTGCTTTAGGATTAATTTTGATTATAGATGTTGTATTTCGCTGATGGGGGCGAAATAGATTTCGACAGCGTAATGATGCATCGGAGAGACTGTATTAATAATAACTGCAAACAACGCAGAGTATAGTCCAAATTATGCAATGGCGTTAGCCGCATAATTTAGTGGGTTTTAAAGGTTGAACCTGGAAACAGAATCAACCTTTCATTTTAGGAGAAAAAATAAGATGGATATTATAAAAAGTGTATCTGCTTGGATACGAGGTTTAACAGAAGTTGGATTATCGATTCTAATGATGGGTATAGTTCTTCAAATCATTTTTGGAGCGAACGTAGTATTCCTTCCTTTCGACATCCTGGGAAATGTAATCGCATTCGTGAAAGCATTAGGTGGTGAAGGACTTGTTGGCTTAATTGCCCTTTGGATTTTATGGGGTATTTATAGCAAGAAGTAACAAGGACACAGAACCAACCCAGTTATAGCCATGTAGGCATTATGGCTGGGTTTTTCCTTAAAACTTATCTTGTATAAATGTAATAAAAAATTAAAAAGGATTGTATATATGAGTTTTAGAAAACTTTGTATAGCCTCCTTGACCTGTATCTTTATAGGATGCACGACCATCGCGGCTAAAACAGAAAAAATGAAGATAGCAAGGGCCGAAATGACAATTAAAAAACATTCGGAACCAAAATATCGGAATACGTTTATAGCATTTACTCCAGCGGAAATAAAATGCATGGCAATGAATATCTACCACGAAGCTCGCAACGAAAGTTTGGCGGGCAAAGTAGCAGTAATTTTAGTTACAATGAATAGAGTGGCAGACAAAAGATTTCCAAATACGATTTGTGGAGTAGTGCATGAGGGCAAACATAGGTACGTAAAAAGTAAGGATGCATTTTTTCCAATAAGGGATATGTGTCAATTTAGTTGGTATTGCGATGGCAAAGAAGACAGGCCAAACAATACTAAAGCATATGTTTATTCGATTGCTTTAACAAAGTATTTTTTAAAGCGATCAATGATGATTATAGATTTTACAGAAGGTGCAACCCATTACCATGCAGATTATATAGATGTGCCTAGGTGGGGGAAACAACGAAATTATAAGCAAACCGTACAGATTGATACACATATTTTTTACAGGTGGGATCAATAAATACGTTGAATTAACAGGAGAGCAATGAGTGTACGAATACAGAGTAGTTTTTTACAAGATTATAAGTGGCGATCAACTAGATATGGTCTTGGACCTGGGTTTTTATGTTCGCATCACTCAGAAAGTTAAACTATACGGCGTCAGTATATTACCAGATAAATCAGATGATGGTAAAGAGTTTCTTTCTAAAACGCTTGAAGGCAAAGATTTAATGTGCCAAATTGCTTTTTCCAAAAAAGGTAAACAGGGTAGAAGTTTTGGCACATTGTTCGCAAAAGAAAAAGGCACAGACAAATATATAGATATAAACGGACTATTAATAACCCAACCATTTGCAACGACTCACTTGGGCGTTTCAGATAAATAATACAAAAGTTCGGAGATAATAAATGAACGACGGATACATAGAACAATTACAACATGCAGGCGGCAAAGTAGGATATAGATATAAAATCGCATTATCCTCAATGTCGGCCCCGAGTGCAAATGAAGGCACAGTATTTCATCAAAGTTCCCAGCAGTTAGAAGCAGGTGGAACAGCGATTAATACCGAGAATAAACAACTTGCAATCGAACGTGGAAATATGCGTTGGAAGCAGATCATAGAACAATTAGGTACATGTAATGCTAACGTAATGGATTTCTACTTACCATCAGGTGGTACATTAACCCATTCAGTTGGGGTAGCATCTGCAATGGATATTCAAGTTGAGTTTTCAGCAACCCCACAATATTGGGATGGAAGTGCTTGGTTAACAGGCCTCGCGGCAGTAAAAAGGGCAGTGGCAACCGGAATGGCAACCGCTAGAACATCAAACAGAATGACATACGCAAACATAACAGCTCGAACTGGAAAAGGACATCAACACAAGATTGAGAGCGTCGCAGCCGCGGCCGTCGATACGATTACAAATATCGAGGCAGGCGGAGGTAATGCTAATATCGCAGTGACAGCAGTAGTTTAATTATACATGATTTTTGCACTCTTTGTACTTTTTACGGCACTATGTATATCAGCAACAGCGGCCTACTATTCAATAGTGGGCCTAATGGCTATTTTCAGCGGTGCGGCTTTATCCATCGCAATCATGGGTACAGTATTAGAAGTAGGTAAACTTGTTACTGCAAGTTGGCTTTATCAATACTGGCCGAGAATCCCCAAATTAATAAGATCATACCTTTTAATATCAGTTATTGTATTAATGCTCATAACTTCTATGGGTATTTTTGGTTACCTCTCAAAGGCCCATCTTGAACAAAGTGCTATGACTGAAGAGTCTATCGCACAAATAGATGTATATGAAGAAAAGTTAGTGAGAGCTAAATCAAAGATTATACGATGGAATGAAGAAATTGGACGACTTAATCGCGGTGAAAACTTTCGTGTAGATAATTTAGTTAAGACTGAACAAGAAGCATTAAATGTAATTTACGAAAGAATTAAACAAGAAAAGGATCAGTTTAAAACAATAGCCGACGAACAAGTAGCAGTTCAAGATAAAAAATTAGTAGAATATGCAGAACGTACAAAAATTGATTTAGCATTATTAGATAAAAGACCTGATGGTAAAATAGATGATGAAACAGGCAAGTCTGAAAAAGAAATAGAAATAGACAAAGTACGTAAAAGAGATAGAGGTGTTTCATGGGTAGCAAGAGACAAGATTAGAAAAATAAATGAGCAATTACGTAAAGACTTTGCAGAAGTAGATAAAAAATATGCATCACAAATAGAAGAAATCAATGCAAGAATAGCAGGGTTAAGAACACAAGCACAATTAAAAACAGAAGATGTAGATGCTAAAGTTGCTCAATTAGAAGGATTTATTGAGAAAGAACAAGTAGTTGCTGACAAAGCACGAACTAACAAATTAAAATTTGAAAGTAAATTTAGACAATTAGAAGTAGAAGTAGGTCCGGTAAAATATATTGCAGATATGATTTATGGCGAGGATGCAGGAAATATGCTTGACTCTGCTGTAAGAGGTGTTATAATAACATTAATATTTGTTTTTGATCCATTAGCCGTTTTACTTGTAATTGCAGGAAATATGACAATAGTTTGGGCAAGAGGAAGGAAAGAATATGATGATGGATTTGAACAACCTATTATGGAAGATAGACCACTCCCCGGGCCAACAACGCCTGACAGTAGCACAGAAGTTAGACCTGATCAAGTGCCTGACATTATTGAAGAGATGCCAGAGATTGAAGAAAAAGATGAACCTA
>Ga0208764_10001983_pt1 | contig 12991 bp, 9 predicted proteins | sample ETNtaG_18_FD_185762 | JGI IMG/M metagenome (GOLD analysis project Ga0208764, IMG submission 185762) | Marine microbial and viral communities from oxygen minimum zone, Eastern Pacific Ocean - ETNP201302SV91 (SPAdes) (version 2) | ecosystem: Environmental > Aquatic > Marine > Oceanic ... | reverse complement strand
CAATGTATAGATGCTATAATTCATAGGTCAAATGTCACCCCCCGAAGGTAATGGTTCGTTGGCGCTTTTGGCGGGGCAAAGCGATAACGGCATTGGTAGATTCTAATTACAAGTATAATCGCGACGAAGCACGAAGATATTACAATGAAAAAAAATATGACTTAGCCGAACCTTTCTTGCATAAATTGTTGGAAATCAACCCAACTGATGAATGGGCATTAGATGTACTATCGCGATTGATGATGAATACCAGTAGACACAACGAAGCAATTCCTATACTAGAGACTCTTTGTAAGCCAGGTCCCGACAGGCCACAGTATCGACAAAGGTTAGCACGTACTCTACAAAATTCAGGTCGCACCCTTGAATCGATCGATCTTCTCAAGGACATGATTTTTCAATCTGAAATCGAAGATGAAGGTTGGGAGTTATTACAGCGTGGACTGGATATTGAATTTGAAAGAAACAAAATCGATACCTTTTGGACAGAATTAGCAGCATCTGATGTATCATCACCTCATATCGATATAGAGATGATTAGAATCGATTTACAAGCATCTGAATTGACAGCAGCAGCACATAGAATTCAGAGAGTCACCATGGTTACTGATGATCTTCAATTATCCGACAAATGGAAACTAAAACTCGTGAACGTTCTGCTCGATGAAAGCGCGCCAGATATTGCTAACCAAATTATCCAAGGTATCCCCGAAAAAACTCCCGAGTACACAAAAACATTGATCAAAATTAAGAGAGCACTGGGGGATAATGATGGAGCCATGGTAACTGCAATTGCCGCTCTTGAGGAGAAATCAGATCATGGGGTTATGTTTGCAGTATTACGATTGGCATGGGATTTAGGATCAATGGAAGATGTGGTCGCCTATTCAGAACAAATCATTACTGACAAACCAAGACAACGAGTTGCCCATCGTTTTCGCCTCCGTGCATTGGTTAAGATTGGAGATGTTGGAAGGATTGAAAGCGCAATTAGTGACACTCTCGAATCCCTACCTGATTTTATTGAAGCACACAGGGTAATGATTGATATCGGATTCCATGAATTTGAGGATTGGAATTTAGTCATTAGTCACTGTAAAGCCATACTTGAAATTGATCCAACAGACCGACGGGCTCTTTGCCATCTCATCCATTCACAACTACGTTTAGGCAATTTTGATGAAGTCACAAATTTGATTACTAAATCCACAGAAATACACCCTGAGAATGATGAAGTTGATTTAACTGCGGCTCAAGCGTATTGGAAAATGGAAAATGGAGATCATATCCAGAGGGTAAACCGAATGCTCACTCGCCACCAACTTGCACCAATATACAGCGCAGCAGAAAACCAAAATATTTCAGTCGAGAACTTACGATGTAACCCCCCTCCATCGCGAACGACTGACACACCTCTTGTGACGGTAATCATGACTGTATATGGTCGGGATGAATATCTAGATGTCGCCATTGAATCGATCTTGAGCCAAACTCACCAAAATATCGAATTGATCGTAGTTGACGATCGTTCCCCCGATAATGCATTTGAATATCTCAAAGAAAGAGCATCGGGCGAACCTAGATTGAAAGCAATGCAAGTAGAGAAAAATGGCGGAACATATTGTGCGAAAAATTCTGCAATTTCAGTAGCCAATGGGGAATATATTGCATTTATGGACAGTGATGATTGGACCCACCCACAACGAATTGAGCGCCAACTTTCCGCAATCCAAAACACCCCCTACCGGGCAGTCTGTCATTCATATTTTAGGGTAAATGAATTTGGAGATATATTCTACAAAGGGATTGGTGCGATCCGTTTGGCGTGTATCTCTTTATTGGCAAAACGCAGTGTATTTGAAAAAATAGGATATTTTGATTCTATGCGTGTAGGAGCAGACACCGAATTTATTGAGAGGATAAAGGCGACCTTTGGGGATGATGCGGTTTTGCATGACCCAATCCCATCGATGTTCATGTTGAATCATAGCACATCGTTGACCGGTGGAGGTAGATTCCAGATTTCATGGCGTTCCATCACGGGCCCACGCCTTGAACACCACTCGTCATTCAAAGCATGGCACAAAAAAATTCGACATATGGGTTGGCCGCCTTATGTTGCACACCCATTGAGGGTACGTCCATACGAAATACCTACTGAGATGATTTCAGGTGATCAACATTGGACCGAGGGTATGCCATTATTTTCCGAGCTTATTCAAAGCCGGAATCAAAGATGGTGGTCAAGTACTCAATCGGCTCCTTGGCAAGGCCAGATATCGGAAAAATCTGCAGGACTGCGTTGGGCTAAACAGCAAGGTATCCAAACCCCGAAAACCTTGTGGTCTAGCGAGAAACTTTCAGAGATTCCTTCACTCTCAGATCTCCCCAAGCGTGTAGTCATCAAGCCCAGTAAGGGATTCAGCGCAAACAACGTACTTTGCCTTGATAATCGAGTAAATGTTCTAGATAATATTGTTTGGACCGACGAACTCATTCAACAGAAATTTAATTCTGATGAGTTTTTGAAAAGAGTAAAACCGGTTTGGATGGTTGAAGAATTTTTGAAACCAGAATCGTTGAGTGAAGATGAGAAAATACCCAGAGACTGGAAATTTTACTGCTTTGGTGATCAAATTGCATTAATTCATGTTGTGTTGAGAAATTCAACTGTGGATAAATATGCAAATGTCCACCATTATTTTACACCGGATTTAAGGCAATTTCAGAGGCGTATATGCAGTAGTCGACCAGTTCCTGCTGAACCCTTATTTTTCCCTCAATGCTGGGATGAAATGGTGAAACAAGTTAAAATGCTGGGCAAGAAACTTGGTTGTTTCATGCGGATTGATATGTATGCTACCGATAAAGGGCCAGTATTTGGTGAATTTACACCGACACCAGAAGGTGGTACTGGGTTTACTGAATGGGCAGACCGATATTTGGCTACTTATTGGAAAGGTGGAGAAGGTGTGGAAGATTGAATAATCCGATTCATGTCGCAAACATAAGGTGATGTCATGGTAAGTAGAGAATCAAAAATCTTGCGCCTAGAGAGGGAATTGCATCGGATACGCACCTCCCCCTCTCTACGCCTTGGTTCGATTGTTACAGATGCGATGAGAAGGCCATGGTTGGCCCCATTTTTGGTTTTGACATTACCATGGAACATGTTGATGATTGGCCTTGAAATGTTGGGCAAGAAATCACCCCCTGCAGCCTTTGAAAGAGTGACCCAAGATCCTACATTATCAGAAAGAAATTGCGTCGTAATATTTCCTACCAATGGTGTAGGGTTTGGCCATTTCACGCGCATGCTTGCTCTAGCTAAGCACATGAAAAACGAGGACCCCGCGCTTGAAATTATATTTTTTACAACAATGCCGACACTACATTTGCTCAAACCATATGGAATCCCTGCACACTACATTTCAGGCTCTCCATACTTCGATGAAATGTCAACAATTGAATGGAATGGACTTCTAGAGGAAGAACTTGCAATTTGTTTCGAAGCTCACCGCCCTAAGCAATTCATTTTTGATGGCGCTTTCCCGTATCGAGGAATGTTGAGAGCGATAAAGGCCAGACCTCATCTCGATTCTATTTGGATGAGGCGGGGAACATTTCGCCGAGGTAAATCAATTCCAGTCGATAGCATCTCACATTTTGATTTAATCATACATCCAGAGGACAGCATTGCAATGCAAAGTAGCGAGGTTGAACACAAAGTCCCTAGCATAACATGTCCCCCGATTACACTAATCGAGCCCAGTGAACAAATGTCAAGAAGCCAAGCCCGCCGGAGATTGGAATTACCTCAAGATGCAATTGTTGTTTACGTACAAATTGGAGCAGGGGAAATCAATGATATCAACAGCGAAGTTCGTCTTACAGTTGATACATTGACCAAGAAAGAGAATGTGCACGTCGTTCTTGGTGAATCAATGCTTGGAGAAAGATTTGAGATCGATTTACCGAGGGTCCATCTATTGCGAGATTATCCAAATTCATTGTATTACAATGCTTTTGATTATTCGATTCAGGCTGGGGGTTACAATTCATTCCATGAGGTGAGAAGATATGGGTTACCAACTCTATTCTATCCAAATTTATTCACAGGGATGGATGATCAACTTGCTCGTTGCTTAGTCGCCGTTGACGAAGGATGGGGCCAGGTTCTGGAGAATAGAAACGAAAAGACAATCTCTGCTGCAATCAATGAGTTGTTGAGTCGTTCTGGTAAATCGGAACCACTTGATGTGGAAAGTGGTGCGATTACTCTGGCTAAACAATTGATTAATCGATAATTTTCGTTATTCTTTACCAGTGATTTCGTAGTAGGTCCGGATACTTTCCGTAGGGTCGCCAACACAGTGCACTTTTCCTTCATGAATAAAGGCAACACGATCACAAATTTCACGCATTAGAGCAAATGAATGACTCACAAGAATAACTGTACTGGTTGATTTGACTAATGAAAGAATACGTTGCTTACTCTTCTCTCTAAATTGCGGGTCCCCCACACCAAGGACTTCGTCAATAAGCAAAATTTCTGGTTCAACTGCACTGGCAATTGCAATTCCCAAACGAGCCCTCATTCCACTTGAGTATGTGCGTAAAGGCTGATCAAAAAACTCTTCAATCTCACTAAACTGAATGATATCATCCATCATTGAATCCATTGTTTCTTGCGTATGCCCAAGAATACTTCCGTAAAGGTGAACATTTTCTCGTCCAGTTAAATGTTCATTCAAACCAACTCTAACACCAGCCAATAACGATGTTTGTCCCCTTACCTTCACATTGCCCTGATCAGGTTGATAGATTCCAGCCGCAATACGTAGAAGTGTACTTTTGCCGGAACCATTCCTTCCGATGATCCCAAGAACTTCCCCCTGATGCACATTCAGTGAAACATTTTCCAATGCCGTGTAACTCTTTTTGCTTGAATTCTTATTCCAACCCAATAACGAAATTATACCGGAAAACAGGCCCCTTTCTTTAGGAAAATGAAGCGCAACATTGTTGATTTCAACAGCATTCTTCATAGGTACTTCACCACCCTCGCTTCATAGTACTTGAAGATTGAAATACCAACGATTAATGCTGAAATTGCAAACCCAATTGAATATCCTATTTGATTTGCCGAAATAGTCAATTCAGAACCATCTAATCCCTTTCGAACCAATGTTATTGGAACAACCATTGGGTTCAATAATACCAAATCTAACCATTCACCACTGGCACGATCAGAAGCCATTTCATATGTCCACATCACAGGGGATACAAAGAAACCAGCACGTACAATAAATTTGAAAAGATGTTGAACATCTTGAGAAATCGCATTCAGTGGGGCTACCAACATCCCAACTCCTATCGCTAGGATTGTTGTCAAAAACAAACCCAATGGTATCATCCAAATGATTTGCCACTCAGGTTTGACATTTAGATAAATCATGATGGGGATAACTGCAAGTAAAGAAGTACATGAAATAAAAAATTGAGCAATTACTGGAGATACTGCTAAAATTTCTCTTGGGAAATAGACTTGTTTCACCAAATTCTTTCCTTTGGTCAAACTTCCAACACTTGCTTGCAAACTTTTACCAAAATGCCCCCAAACAATTACGCCGGTAATCACATGAAGTGGGTAGAGTTGATCCGGCTTCCCGGCAAGAATGGTAAACAATGCGTAGTAAACGATAGAGAGTAATAATGGCTCCAAAAAAGTCCAACCAAACCCAATGATAGCTTGACTATACCTGCTTTTGATGTCCCTTCGAGCAAGATTCCGAATTAAATATGCATCATTATACATGGTTTCGAAAAACCGCCTTGGGCCACCGAATATTGAGACCGATGGATTCGGCTCGACAAGTGGTAAATCATCACTCACGGGTGTCGCAAGAATGTCCTATTCTTCACATCATCGGACTTTCTAGGCCCTTTGGCTTGATACACAAGACCCCCTAGGGGTTTCGTGGCCCGTATTGTCTCTGTGGTCTCAAATGGCTGTGTATCGGACCCCCGCGTTCTTCGAGAAGCACAATGGTTGTTTGATGCAGGACATGAAGTAACCATTCACGCCTTTGATCGTCTTGAGAACTTACCTCTAGAATCGAATTACAATGGAATCAAAATTATTCGTCATCGTGTTGGCATTACCCCTTATGGGGGAACATGGTCTACTTGGAGAGGACTGCAGCGTTTTCGTAAATCCGTCGTAAATGGTGTCAATGAAATTGATTTGTTGCATTGTCACGATGCAGACACACTGTTACTGGCAAAAAAAATTAACACAAAGCGAGTACTTTTTGATATGCACGATTTACATCATACATGGGTGATGATGAGAAATCCAAAATCGCTTTTCCGTCATCTTATCTCTAATCAGATGAAGACCCGAATGCTAAGACAAACTGCATTGGCCGATTCAATAATCACTTCTTCACCATTTTTTTGTGATTGGCTTTCCGATAGGGGTATCAAATCATACCCTGTAGAGAATCGAATTGCCATTCAGGAACTTTTCCCCAAACCACCAGAATTCACAATCGGATATTTTGGAAAAATTCGGGAAGAGGCAGCATTCGAATTATTATTTGAAGCGATACAAACACTGAGAAAAAATGACCGTCCAAAAGTGAGGATTGCGGGAGATGGTGTATCAAGACAAAAGGTAATTGAAATGATAGAAAGATATCCAGATTTAGACATAGTAATTCAAGATGCGTTTGAGCATTCAGATCTACCTAGCATGATGCGGGGAATTTCAGTGATGTTTGCCATGTATCCTCCACAACGCGGTAATATTAGGGAAGGGGCCATCCCCTCCAAAATGTTCGAAGCAGCAGCATTTGGGCGTCCTTGTATCGTCAACAAAGGTGTACCTATGGGCACAATCTGCGAAACTGAATCATTGGGTAGAACAGTAAGTTGGGGAGATGTGGTTGAATTGGCAGATGCAATCCTTCATCTCAAAGATGTGAATGTTGAATTACAATCAGATGCTAAAAGAGAGGAAGAACGGTTTTTACAAATCATTGATGATCTCAAAATCTGAAATAGATAAAATCAACAGTTTCTGCCGGCCTGAGTAAAAATGCCAGGGACAACATACCTCCAATGGCCAACCCCCATACCAGTGGATTCCGATTTGCAATCCAATGCTTTAGGCCACCAATTTTCCAACTTACGAAATGGCCAATGAAGAATAGAATAGCGATACTTAGTGTCAAAAATTTGATTTCTGGAAGAGTTTCATACAATTCTTCAGTATTCCAATGTGCATCTATCCCAACAAATGTTTTGAGAGAAGGGATTAGAATTGACGTTTCTTCAACTCTGAAAACAAGCCATGTCATGAACACGAAGTATTGAGTGACAATCCATCCAATCAGTGCAGAAGATTTAGGCGATTTCTCAAATGCCGCCTTGATGAATCTGAGTTTGATAATTCCTCGATGCCCAATGAGGAGTAATCCATGTAGTAATCCCCACAGCACAAAATTCCACGATGCCCCATGCCACAACCCACCTAACAACATAGTCGCCATCAATGCGAATAGCATTACACGTGGCCCATTCCGACTTCCCCCCAATGGAATGTAGAGGTAATCTCGTAACCACGTGGAGAGTGAGATATGCCACCGCCTCCAGAAATCTTGTGGCGATGTTGCTGCATAGGGTGAATCGAAATTTTCGGGCAATCGAATCCCGAACAGCAAAGCTGATCCAATGGCAATATCTGTATATGCGGAGAAGTCACAATAAATCTGAATCCCAAAAGCTAGAGCACCCCACCAGATCAATCCAATATTGTCAAGGGGGGCCCCATCCACAAAAATTTCGTTTACATGTATAGCAACATTATCAGCAACAATCAGTTTCTTGGCCAAGCCATACACAATGAGTGTCAATCCAAGACGAAAACGCATTGGGTCTGGGGTCAGTGTTTTCTCAATTTGTTCCTTGAAATGCTCCGAACGTACAATCGGTCCAGCAACAAGTTGGGGGAAAAATGCAGCATAACAAGAGAAAGAGAGGAAATCGTCGTATGGCTTGTTCTTTCTTCGGTAGATGTCAATTGTGTATGACATCGTTTGGAATGTGTAGAATGAAATTCCCACCGGCAACAATAATCCAAGCGTATCAATTTCTGGGGCTCCTGATATTCGAAGTGAGGCCCAATTCCATGATTCGATCAAGAAATCAAGATACTTGAAGATGGCCAGCAATCCAAGATTAATGGATAATGAGCCCATTAGCCAACGCTTTCGAATAATTTGATTGTCCGACTCGTGAATTCTTTTCCCTGCAGTCCAATCAACAATTGTTGACGTTAGTAGTAATAGCATATGCCAACCAGATGCAAGCCAAAAGAAAACATACGAACTAATCATCAGAATAGTGATTTGTCTACGCCTATGCTTATTTCCGATTGAAAAGGTCAGAAAGAATACAATTGGCAGAAACCAAACGTAGTAATCAGAAGTAACAAAATCCAATTTTACCCCTCACTCAATTTCCGGATCAAATTCTGAATCCATTGTCAAAATCACAGAATCAACTCGGACCCCATCTTCCCGCATCCAGATGTAAAATTGGTGTTCATCAGCGGTTGGAACATCTATCGTAATCCGTGCCCCCATCGAATCTTTCCACATCCAAACATCTCCCAAATCTCCGTCCCAAATCCCCAGCCCATTTGCCCCGAATGTAACAGGCATTCCATTGAGACCGACATGAATGGAGTCGCTAGACCCACTTGGCCCCGACATCCGAACCCACACATGGTAGGTGCCTGGATTTTGAAAACTGATGTTGAAACCAACTCGGGGTCCATCAGTCGTATCGCCGACTTTCTTCTTTTGATCCGGTGCTGCTACGACATAACCTGATCCATTGTACCCATCCTTGGTAGATTCAGCAACCCATTGGATATTTTCAGCATCCCATGTACCATGTAAACAATGTGAGTAATCTTCCGCTTCGAGTAGAATGGAACCATTACGTTCTTCAAATAATTGATCGGAACCATTGCACGTCTCAACTACGGCCACATTGTTTTCTGTAATCTCGAAAACGCTAGGGTCAATCTCCACTTCTTCTGGATTTTCACCCTTTAGAACAGCATCGATAATTGGAGTCACGCGTTTACAGAATATTTCACGACCTTCGGAATCTAGATGATTTCGGTCTCTAAAGGCACCACTTGGCCATTCTTCCCAATACATCTGTAGGGGCGTGACACCCTCAAGTTGACTGTAGAAATCATATGTTTGGTTCATTCCATCCAATTGACCAGATTCAAGATAACCATTTACCCAAGGGTGATGTGGTACACCAACCAAAACAACCTCAATCGAAGCATTTAGTAATTCATGGATAATATAATCTAAAGCCCGATGATTTTGAGTTCCATTTGGATGTGGATTGTAGACGCCTTGTGTTGCTTTTGAAGGCATAATTTCATCTAATATTTGGCGAATTTCTTCAGGATTTTTTGAGTCAAAGTAACTATCTCTCCAATTTGGCTTACTCAAATATTGATCCCATTCATCTGTTCCAACAGGCGGGACAAATTTACTACTCCCCAAGTCCAATGAATTGGACACACCATCAATTTCTCTTCGCAAATATTCCTCGATAGCATCTCGAGAATATTCACTCCACGAGTCCAAAACTTCTACAGATGCAGTGTCGATTAATTTTCGATCAGCAGGTTCCAAGATATCGTACCAATCTCCCATATCTTTCGAATCCATTGTCATCGAGAGCAATTGAAACCGAAATTCGTGATATTCCCTCAAAGATTCCCATCCATCACCATTCCATCCCCAGAGACTGTTTGGACCGACTTCGACCATCACAATGTCTGGTTTTGCATCTATTAGGGCCGGTATTTGCACCATTTCAGAATATGCTTTACCTCCGGACATTGCCAAATTGTAGAATCTAGCATCTTCAATCGCTGATTCATTTTGCATGCATTCTCCATTCATGGCGTATTGGGTTACTGATGATCCAATTCCTACGACACTTACTACCCCATCTTCTCCAATAGTCTCATGCGCATCAAAGACAAACGCATATCGCCCGTCACTAATCAAACTCCCATCTAGTAACAAGGGTTTCACAATCGCAGGCCCAGCTGAGGTTGAAATCATTAGGGCAGTAACAGCACCAATCATCAAAGAAAGTAACAGTTGGTCGAAAGAAATCGGTTTGAGAATTTCTTCATCCATAGGAACCAAATCCAAAATCAAGATCCTGTTTTCAAAGTGGTTCATCGCCATTTCTGTAGTTACATGGTTCTGGTGATAATTTACCTGCTTCTGCAAGTACCGATGCCTCAAAGAGTGCATCTGGGGTTCCACAATCAATCCACAATGAATTTTCTGACTGGATAATTGATGCTTTTCCTTCGTAAACATATGTGCGGTTAACATCTGAGATCGACATCTGTTCTCCCTTTTCAGCCACGACCGCATCTAATCTTTCCCAGAAAGTTTCATCGAGTAGATAAATACCTCCAATGGCAAATGACGATGGCGGATTTTTGGGTTTTTCAATGATATCGGCCAATGCCCCATCACTATCGAATACTGCAACACCAAAGCGCTCAGGATCTTCAACTTCACGCCCTACCAATGCACACCCTGGTGGAATTTCTGAGTGACGAAATTCATCAACGGCTTTCGTTAGTTCGATAGTCGTAATATTGTCCGAGAAATATAGTAGGACGCGACTCCCTTCTACATGAGGTCTTGCAAGGTTAAGCGCATGGTGCACACCTAGTGGTTCTTCTTCGATTACATAGTGAATATTTTCACCAGTCAGTCCAGTCCCTACATGTTGTGCGATTTGCCCGATAAATCGGTTTCCAATAATTGTGATGTCAGTAATCCCCGAACGTCTAATTGTCGCCAGTGCATAATCGATAACAGGTCTCTTATAGAGCGGCAATAGGGTTTTGTGTGTATAGCGGGTAAATGGATAGAGTCTCGACCCATGTCCACCAGCGACTAATATTGCCTTCATTGATTCCCGCCCCACGTTCTAGTTATTGTCAATACTGCATTGGTGAACCAACCGCATTGCTTTTCCAACCCATTGCTTGCATTGCCTCAAGATCAAGGACACGACGACCATCGTATAGAATCGGTGTACGCATACGCCCACACAAGCCTTGCCAATCTAGTTCCAAACATTCGGGGTGCGCTGTTGCCAGCACCACCATGTCAAAATCGCTGGCAGAATCAATGTCATCAATGACCTCGATCCCGTTAGGAATATCTTCAGCGGAAAGGTATGGGTCCCATGTGGAGACTGAAACGCCTGTTTCGATCAAACTCTCAGCAAGTGGATCAGCAGGTGTTTCTCGAGCATCACCTACGCCTGCCTTGTAAGACCAACCGAGGAACAGAACCCGTCCCTCATCAGCAGGAACACCTGCGCGATAGAGAAGTTCACGCAATACACCTGACACATGCCGAGGCATCATACGATTGACTGCTCTTGCAGCGGTAATCAATTCAGCAGGCACACCGACTTCTTGTGCTCGCTGCATCATGTAGTAAGGGTCCACAGGGATACAGTGGCCACCCACTCCAATACCTGGTGTGTATCGGTGGAAGTTCCACTTGGTCGCAGCTGCTGACAACACATCTTCAACATCCAAATCTAGTTCAGGGAAAATTTGTGCCAATTCATTGACCAATGCGATGTTGATATCGCGCTGAACATTTTCAATCACTTTGGTCGCTTCAGCAACTTCGACCTTACCAACATAACGAACATCTTCGACAGTCAGTCTACGGTAGAGATTCACAAGGCTCTCTCCAACCACAGGGTCAGAGCAACCGATGACACGAGCCACTTGGCGCACACCATGATCTGGGTCCCCTGGATTGAATCGCTCGGGGCAATAGGCGACTTCGACATCCTTACCTTCAGAGAGTCCCAATTCTTCAAGAATTGGCAACCAAGTACTTGCAGTGACACCGGGATAAACAGTACTTTCGAGAATCACAACTTTCCGCTTCCCTTTCCCTGCCGCTTCAAACACAGCACGACCAGCACTCTCAACATAGGTGAGATCAGGTTTGAGGTCATCAGAAACCGGTGTAGGCACAGTCACGATTAGTACATCACATGCGGCGGTTGCTTCTGCCGTACTGCGAGTAATGGTCCAACGTTCCGAATCTGGTGCAGGTATCATGTCGTCTAGGTCAGGGTCACCCAATGGATTTCGACCTTCGTGCAAGGCGTTGACAATTCGTTCTGAAAGGTCCACTCCCCAAACATTGAACCCTGCATCCCGGAATCCAATGGCGGTAGGAAGGCCAACATAGCCGAGCCCAATAATGCCGACACTCAGGTCACCAGAATCGGCCCGAGAGGCGAACGCAGCATCCCATCCCATGAATTTACGGCCTCACTCTTGCTTCATCAAGCCCTCGGTCGACCAAATGCATCAAAGTACGCCGCCCGTAGGGCGGCATATGCGCGTTTTCGTAACGGGTGGTGCGGGCTTTATCGGTTCGTACGTTTGCGAAACTTTGTTGCACTACGGCGCAGAAGTCGTTGCATTCGATGATTTTTCAAGCGGCCATACCCGAATAGACGGGGCTACAATCATCGAAGGCGATGTTCGGAACTTTGACGCTGTACGCTCCGCGATGTCCGGTTGCACCCATATTGCACATCTTGCAGCATTGGCATCCGTGCCGGCTTCTTTCGCAAATCCATCGTTATCGGAAGCCATCAATTTGCAGGGAACTCTCAATGTAATCGAGGCCGCCCATCAAGTGGGCATCAAGCGAATTGTATTCTCAAGTACAGCCGCCATCTATGGAGAAGCCACAGATATGCCTGTGACGGAATTGACTACAGCAAATTGTCAATCCCCGTATGCTGAAGATAAATTGGCTGCCGAAGTGGCAGTCCTCCATTCTGGCATCGAAGCCATTTCTCTACGTTATTTCAA
>Ga0208764_10001981_pt1 | contig 13001 bp, 15 predicted proteins | sample ETNtaG_18_FD_185762 | JGI IMG/M metagenome (GOLD analysis project Ga0208764, IMG submission 185762) | Marine microbial and viral communities from oxygen minimum zone, Eastern Pacific Ocean - ETNP201302SV91 (SPAdes) (version 2) | ecosystem: Environmental > Aquatic > Marine > Oceanic ... | reverse complement strand
AAAGATGAAGATTTAATAAGATCCATTGATAGGATCAGATAATTATCTTTTAAATTCTATTACTGATAGATTTTCAATTTTTTTTCCACTTATTTCAAATTGAATCATTGTCCTGACTCTGTGAAGACCATGTTTTCCGATAGCCCCTGGATTCATGTGTAAAAGATCTAATTCTTTATCATTTATAACCTTCAATATATGAGAATGTCCACATATAAAAAGATCTGGAGGATTTGATTTAAGCTCTTCTAAAATTTTTGGATTATATCTTTTTGGGTAACCACCAATATGAGTAATCCAAACATCAACTTTTTCACAAATAAATCTATTATGTAATGGAAATTCAGCTCTAATATTATGATCATCAATATTCCCATAAACAGCTTTTAATGGTTTTATTTTTTTTAGTTTATCTGAAACTGAAATATTTCCAATATCACCAGCATGCCAAATTTCATCTACTTTACTGGCATATTTTATGATTTTTTCATCAATATATCCGTGGGTATCAGAAATTAAAAGAATTTTTTTCATTTTTTAATCTAGCAAGATTAAGTATATATTTGTCATTTAAACAAATGTAGCAAATACCTTGAGATATTTTCTTGAAATTTCATATAACGGATCTACTTTCCATGGATGGCAAATACAACCTAACGCTATTAGTGTACAGGAAACAATTGAAGATGCTTTAAAGACTCTATTAAAAGAAGAGATTAAAATAGTAGGAGCTGGCAGAACTGACACTGGTGTTCATGCTAAACATATGTGCGCCCATTTTGATTATAAGAAGAATTTTGGGTTAATAGAATTAAAAAATAATTTAAACTCATTTTTGAATAAGGAGATTTATATTAATGATATTTATAAGGTAGAAGATGAGACTCATGCCAGATTTAGTGCAATAAGTAGGGAGTATGAATATTATATTTCCTTAAAAAAGGATGTCTTTAATTATAAAACAACTCATTTAATTCAACAAGATTTGAATATTGAAAAAATGAAACAAGCATTACTAATAATTAAGGATTATGAAGATTTTGAAGCATTTTCTAAATCCAATACTGATGTAAAAACATATTTGTGTAATATTATGAGTTGCTCATTAGTTAAAAAAGAAAATATTATAATATTTAAGATAAAGGCCAATAGATTTTTAAGAAATATGGTGAGAGCAATTATGGGCACTATAGTAGACATAGGTTTAGAAAAAATTTCTTTAGAGGAATTACATACTATACTTGAATCTAAAGATCGATCGAAAGCAGGGCCTTCAATGCCTGCTCATGCTTTATTTTTAACTAAGGTTGAATATCCAAGTAATATTAAATTACAATGAAAGAAAAAACACAAGTTTATAACATAGTTCTTTTTAAAAGATTGCTAAACTATGTATCACCTTATAAATTGTTTTTGTCAATTTGTATTTTCTCAGTTTTAGGACTTTCAATTTTTGGTGCTTTAAGACCCGTTGTTCTTAAGAAAGTTGTTGATGAAAATCTAACTGCTCAGATTAGTGAGGGTTTTTTATTCTATATCACAATAATTGGACTGTTATTAATTTTGGAGGTTTTCTCAAACTATCTGTTTATTTATTATGCAAGTTGGCTGGGACAATCTGTAGTAAAGGATATTAGAGTAAAGCTATTCGATCATATATTGAATTTTAAGATGAAGTATTATGATAAATCCTCGGTGGGGATATTAATAACAAGAACTGTTACTGATATGGAAAGGATTGCAGACATATTTGGTCAAGGATTGTTTATGATTCTTAGTGATATATTAAAAATGCTTATAGTTGGAATTGTAATGGTTTTAATGAATTGGGAATTAAGTATAATAGTATTTTTTACACTACCCATAATATTGATAGCAACTAAGATTTTCCAAAAATATATGAAGATGGCTTTTGACGAGGTTAGAACTGAGGTTGCAAATTTGAATTCTTTTGTTCAGGAAAGAGTTACAGGGATGAAAGTTTTACAGCTCTTTGCTAGAGAAGAAATTGAATATTTAAAATTTAAAGAAATCAATGAGAGACATAAAAAAGCCTGGTTAAAAACCGTATGGTACAATTCTATATTTTTTCCTGTTGCTGAGATTTTGTCATCTTTAACTCTAGGTCTTGTTGTATGGTATGGGGGAATGAACAATATATTGGACCAAACAACTTCACTAGGTGAGTTAACAGCTTTTATTATGATGATTCCAATGATGTTTAGGCCATTAAATCAAATAGCAAATAAATTCAACACATTATTAATGGGAATGGTAGCAGCTGAGAGAGTATTTAAAGTCCTTGATACAGATTCTAATATTGATGAGTCAGGGAATAAAATAGCTAATAATTTAAAAGGTGAAATTCAATTTAAAAACATTCATTTTTCTTATAATAAATCTCAAGAGGTCTTAAAAAATATTTCTTTTGATTTAAAGACAGGAACAACTACTGCTATCGTTGGAGCGACTGGAGCTGGAAAGTCAACAATTATTAACTTAATTAATAGATTTTATGAAATAAATTCTGGAGATATACTAATTGATGGAATCAATATAAAGGAATTTACACTTTCTTCATTAAGAGATCAAATTGGATTTGTTTCTCAGGATGTGCATTTGTTTTCAGATACAATTCTTTATAATATAACTTTAAATAACAGAAATATTTCATTTGATCAGATAAAGAAGGCATCAGTAGAAATTGGAATACATGATTTTATAATGTCGCTGCCTAATGGATATAATTACAATGTACGTGAAAGAGGTATAATGTTATCTACTGGTCAAAGACAACTAATTTCATTTTTAAGAGCATATATTACAGATCCAAAAATATTAATACTTGATGAAGCTACTTCATCAATAGATACGGACTCTGAAATTTTAATTCAAAAGGCAATTGAAAAAATGACTGATGATAGAACTTCTTTAGTAATTGCCCATAGACTAAGTACAATTAGAAATGCAGATAATATTATTGTAATGAATTTAGGAGAAATTGTTGAGCAGGGCAATCATAATGATCTTCTTAAGGTTAATGGATACTATAAAAAACTATATGATAGTCAGTTAAAAAATCAAGAAGAAAATGAATTAGATTAGTATAAATCTTTTTTAATCATACCAACTAGATCTTCTGAATCTCTAAAGTTTACAAATTTACCATTTTTAATGTATGATATTTGACCTGACTCTTCCGATACTACAATTGCTAAACAATCGGTTTTTTCAGTTATACTTACTGCCGCCCTATGACGAAGACCATATCTGTTTGGAATTACTTTTTCATTGTTAATAGGTAAAACTACTCTAGTAGCTTTTACAATATTATTTGAGATAATAATTGCTCCATCATGCAAAGGACTATTTTTAAAAAAAATACTTTCTAGAATTGGCTGGTTCACAGTTAAATTCATTTTATCTCCGCTATTTTCTAAAAAGTCTAAATTATTACTTCTTTCAATTACTATAAGCACACCAGTTTTTGAAATGCTCATATTAGAACATGCTGATATAATAGATTTAATATCAGTATTGTCCTTATTAATGTCTTGTTTTCCTCTAAGAAAATTTATCCTATCTAGTATAGACCCACTTTTTGTAAAATTAGTTGAACCAATCATCAACAAAAATTTTCTAATTTCAGGTTGAAATACAACAATTAATGCAATAATACCTACACTAAAAAACCCTCGTGATAGTCTGTATACTATGCTCATATCCAGCAGTTCTGGACTAGAGACCCATCGTATTAAGTAAATAAAAATAATTCCAACAAAAATATTTATTGCAACTGTTCCCCTAACAAGTTTATATGCATAATACAATAATGTTGCAATAAGAATAATATCAACAAAATCGAAAATTCCAAAATCAAGTATTTCATTAAAAAACTCCATAATACGCTGTTAAAGATACATATAATTATAAAAACAATTTAATTAAGTAATTCCTTAGACTTAGCTTTATTGATTTAATGAATTTATTAATTTGATACATTCATTTGCTTCTTTTATATCATGAACTCTTAAAATAGAAGTACCCTTTATTAATGAAATCGTGTTAAGTACAGTAGTGCCATTTAGGGATTTCTCAGGCTCCGTGTTTAAAGTTTTATATATCATTGATTTTCTTGAAACACCTACCATAACAGGTTTTTCAAGAACTTTTAACAATTCCATGTGATTGAGTAAATCATAATTTTGTTTAATATCTTTAGCGAAACCAAATCCAGGATCAATAATCAAATCATTTATTTTATAAGATATAGCTTGGTTTATTTTTTCAGAGAAATAATTTAAAATCTCTTTCATCATGTCATCATAATTAGTTTTGTTAATCATATTTTGAGGATTTCCTCTCATATGCATCATTATGTATGGCACTTTATATTTTCCAACTATACTCATCATTTCTTTATCTAATTCCCCTGCTGAAATATCGTTGATTATTGATGCACCAGAGTTTAGACATGCTTCAGCAACTTTGCTTCTAAAAGTATCAATTGAAATTATAATTTCAGGAAATGTTTTATGTACTAGTTCTAGCGCAGGGATAATTCTTTTTAATTCTTGATCTTCATCAATGTTTTTTCCATTAGGTCTTGAGCTATAGGCACCAATATCAATAAAAAGTGCACCATCATTTATCATTTTTTCTACCTGTATTAAGATTTTTTTATCTGAATCATACCTTCCACCATCATAAAATGAATCTGGGGTAATATTAAGTATACCCATAATTTTTGGTGATGATAAATCTATTAGTTTTCCTGCGCAGTTAATGGTCATTAATTGTAGCTCTAAAAATTTTAATCTCTATTCTTTGAACATTAAAAATATTTAATCGAAATTTACGTAAATTTTGAATTAATAGTGCAAAATACAATAAAACAATATGATAGTGTAATTAATGTATGTAGAGATCTTTTTCATAAGAAAATGAAGGATTATGGAAGTGCTTGGAGAATTCTAAGATTAGCATCTTTGACAGATCAAATTTTTATAAAGGCTCAGAGAATACGTGGATTACAAAAGAATAGTGTTAGAAAAATTGATGAAGGTCAATCGGATGAATTTATAGGGATTATTAACTATTCAATAATGGCTTTAATTCAGCTAGATAAGGGAGTTGTAGAAGAACCTGATCTTGATCTTGATGAATCTTTAGTGCTATACAATCAAATTACTGAAAATACAAAAAACTTAATGCTTGACAAGAACCATGATTATGGAGAAGCTTGGAGAGATATGAGAGTAAGTTCTTTAACAGATTTAATAATTCAAAAGTTGCTGAGAATAAAGCAAATTGAGGATAATGCAGGAAAAACCCTTGTAAGTGAAGGAATAGATGCCAACTACAGTGATATAATTAATTATGCAGTTTTTGCACTAATACATTTAGAAAAGTAAGATGAAAATTTTAGTAAACATATTGAGAGTATTTGTAGGTTCATTGTTTATATTCTCTGGATTGGTTAAAATAAACGATCCCGTTGGTTTTTCATTTAAACTTGAAGAATATTTTGGACCAACTGTTTTTGATATTGAATTTTTAATGCCATATACTTTAGCTCTGGCTATTTTTATAGTCATTTTAGAGGTTGTTTTAGGTTTATTTTTATTAATTGGATTTAAACCAAAACTGACTATATGGACTATGTTACTAATGATAACTTGGTTTACATTTTTAACTTGGTATTCAGCATATTACAATAAGGTGACTGATTGTGGTTGCTTTGGTGATGCAATTCCATTAACTCCATGGGAGTCTTTTACTAAAGATGTTTTTCTTCTAATTTTTATCGTAATTATCTTTTATAAAATAGACTTAATTAAGCCTATAATTAATTTTAAAAATCAAATAATTATTTCTGTTATTTCTTTGATTATTTCCAGCGCTATAGTCTATAGGGTTATTGAACATTTACCTATTATTGATTTTAGACCATATAATATACAAGCAAACATAATTGATAACATGACTATTCCCGAGGATGCACCAAGAGATATATGGAAATATGACTGGAAGTTTACTGTAGATGGATCAGAAAAAATTATTTCTACTTCAGGGGAATATCCTAGTGTTAATGGTGATTTTATTTCTGTTGAAACTAAATTAATTGAGAAGGGATATGAAGCGCCTATTCATGATTTTTCTATTGAATTAGATGATGAAGATTTTTCAAATGAGTTATTAGGTGAAGAAAAACTATTGATGTTTGTTTTATATAATTTATCTAAATCAAATTTTGAATTAAGTAGTGAGATAATTAAAAAATCAAATGAGGCAGTTAAAAAGGGATATAAGGTAATAGGGATAACGGCCTCAGGAATTGACAAACAACTTGAAGTCAAGGAGCAGTTTGGTTTTGAGTTTGATTTTTATACATGTGATGAAACCGCTTTAAAGACGATAATTAGATCTAATCCTGGTGCATTAGAAATTAAGTCAGGTACTATTATCAACAAGTGGCATTACAATGATTTTAACAAAATTAAATTTGACTAATTTTCTATTTAATAGATTTATATATTCCTTGCTTACTCTATTTGGAGTAATTACATTAATTTTCTTTCTTTTTAATGTCCTCCCAGGAGATCCAGCACAGATGATGTTAGGACAGAATGAAAATTCAGAACAATTACTTAATATCAAAAAAAAATATGGGTTTGATCAGCCGTTAGACACTCAATATTTGTACTACTTAAATGATTTATCTCCTATTTCTTTTCATTCTAAACAAGAAGAAAATTACACTTTTTTAAAAGAAAATAAATATTCAGCATTTGAATTGATGGATCTTAGTTCTTTTACTATAGTTTTAAAATTTCCTTACTTGAGAACCTCATTTACAATGCAGGGTAAAAAAGTTAGTGATATCATTAAAAATACTTTGCCTAACACTATTGTTTTGGCAATTTCAGCAATAATAATTGCAATTATTTTAGGAATATTATTGGGGATAATTTCAGCTGTTCTTAAGGATAGTTATATTGATAAGGGTATTCAACTAATTAGCGTTGTAGGAATGAGTTTGCCATCCTTTTTTAGTGCAATATTGTTTGCATGGTTTTTTGGTTATGTACTAAATGAATATACTAATCTAGAAATGACTGGAAGTTTATATGAATTAGATGACTTTGGAGAAAACTATAGTATTAAGTTAAAGAACTTATTGCTCCCAGCAATTGTTCTAGGAATTAGGCCTTTAGCAGTGATTAGTCAGTTAATGAGAAATGAATTATTAGATGTTTTAAATCAGGACTATATTAGGACAGCTAGAGCAAAAGGACTTTCAGAATACAGTGTAATTAAAGATCACGCAATTAAGAACTCATTAAACCCTGTTGTAACTGCCGTTTCAGGTTGGTTTGCATCATTATTAGCCGGAGCAGTATTTGTTGAATATATTTTTGGCTGGAATGGATTAGGAAAAGAAATTGTTAATGCTCTTAATAATTTAGATTTACCTGTAATTATGGGATCTGTAATAGTTATAGCATTCATGTTTATAATTATAAATATATTAGTAGATATTATATATGCTTGGTTAGACCCAAGAGTTAAACTAAACTAAAAACTTTAATTATGAGTAGAGAAAAAATAGTTGCGGGTAATTGGAAAATGAATAATGATTCTAATCAGACCAGAAGTCTTATAGGTGATTTAATAAAATTTAATCAAGTAGATGCAACTGTTATGATTGCTCCAGCACACACTAATTTATCTATAGCACAAGATTTGTTGTCAAAATCAAAAATTGAAGTTATAGCTCAGAATATGCATTTTTCTGATAGCGGGGCTTATACTGGTGAGGTATCTGCTCAAATGCTAAAAAGTATAGGAATTAATACAGTTATTATAGGTCATAGTGAGAGAAGAAAATATTTTAAGGAGACTGATAGTGAACTAAAATTAAAAGTTGACATGGGACTTTCTTCATCTATGAAAGTTATTTTTTGTATTGGGGAAGAAATAGAGGATAGAAGAAATAATAAGCATTTTGAAGTAATATTTAATCAGATAAATAATAGTTTGTTTCATTTAAAGGATGAGTCATGGAGAAAAATAGTGTTAGCGTATGAGCCAGTCTGGGCTATTGGAACTGGAGAAACAGCATCATTGGTCCAAATACAAGAAATGCATTCAATGATTAGAAAAAATATTGCGGATAGATATTCGATGGAGTTGGCTAATTCAATAAGCATATTATATGGCGGAAGTGTAAAACCAGAAAATTCTCAAGATATTTTTTCTTTAGATGATGTAGATGGTGGATTAATTGGAGGAGCTTCTTTAAGTGCTAATGATTTTAATAAGATAATTAGTTCAATTTAATCATTAATAACTAATCCAGACCTATAACAATTTTCATTCAGGTCAGTTTTTTTAATTTCATTAAATCCTCCTGAAATATCTATTAAATTATCAAATCCATTTGCTTTAAGAATTGATATAGCTATAACTGATCTATATCCTCCGGCACAATGAACATGTAATCTTTCTTTTGAATTAATTTCACTAATATTCTCTTGTATTTGACCAAGTGGAAAATTAATTGAACCTTCAATATGTTGGTTTTCAAATTCAGAAACTTTTCTTACATCTAGAATATTTATTTTATTAAGTTTTAATGTCTCAATAAATTCATTTGCAGATATTGATTCTAAATTAGCTGTTGGATTTCCACTTTTTTCCCATGTTTTTATTCCACCTTCTAAATAACCAATACAATTATCACACCCAACTCTTGAAAGTCTAGTAATAGCTTCTTCTTCCTTTCCTTTTTCTACTATTAGAAGAATTGGTCTATGCACATCCTTGATTAATGTGCCAACCCAGGGAGCAAAACTTCCATTTAGGCCAATAAATAATGAATTTGGAATGTGTTTTTTTATAAATTCTTTTTGAGTTCTAACATCTAATACTAAACTATTTTCTGAAATCATACTGTTTTTAAACTCATCAATACTTAGCGCTTTTTTAGATTTTTCAAGAACTTCATCAAAATTATTATATCCTTTTTGGTTTAATAGTGCATTTTGCTTAAAATAACTTGGGGGAGGAGGCATTCCTTCCAATAATTCTTTAACAAATTCTTCTTTAGTCATATCTTCTCTTAAGGCATAATTTGATTTTTTTTGTTCACCTAGTGTACTAAATGTATCATCGCTCATGTTTTTTCCACAAGCTGAACCAGCTCCATGTGCAGGATATATTATTACATTATCTTCTAAAATCATGATTTTATTCCTTAGTGAATCATAAAGTTTACCAGCTAACTCTTCTTTAGTTATGCCCTTTGCTATAGCTAAATCAGGTCTACCTACATCTCCTATAAATAATGTATCTCCTGTGAAAATAGCATGATTATTTCCATTTTCATCAATTAAAAGATATGTTGTGGATTCAGGAGTATGCCCTGGAGTATGAATTACTTTAATTTTTATTTTACCTATTGTAAACTCTTCTTGATCTTTTGCAATATGACATGGATAATCAGTTTCAGCACTTGGCCCATATACAATTTTAGAATTTGTTTTTCTGGCTAAATCAACATGACCAGAAACGAAATCAGCATGAAAGTGAGTCTCAAAAACATACTTTATTTGGACTTTATCACTATTAGCTTTGTCAATGTATTGTTGGGTTTCTCTAAGAGGATCAATGATTGCTGCTTCACCCTCAGAAGAAATATAATATGCCCCTTGTGATAAACAACTTGTATATAGTTGTTGAATATTCATTTACAATAGTTTATGCAAAGATAATTACTATTTTCTATAAATTAAAAATCTATTCAATGCTATGACCTGACTTAACATAGAAAAAGTAAAAACAATAACTATTATTTTCTGTGAAACTACCTGAAGAATCAATTGTTTTTCAGTAAAATTTGTATAAGGATTAATTTGAGGGCCATAAAATATTAAATACACATAGAAAAGTAGGCATATAGTAAAAATTAGATATCCTACAGAGTATATATTATTTATATTATTAGAATAATAAATTGTCAGAGTATGAAATATTGAAACAAAAAACAATAATAAGAATGCTCCATTAGCAAAAAAAACATGCCATTCAAAACTAAGATCATCAGGAACAAATCCAACCCCAGAAAACATTATTCCTGCTATAAATCCAATATAGCTAGTAATTAATGATAATGATCTACAAGCCTTATTATCTTTTATATGATTAAAAATATTTTTAAAATTTAAATAAAATAAACTAATAGTAAGCCCAATTAGTATTAGTCCTGAATTAAAAAACAACATAGAAATTGTATTATCAGCTTGTATAATTTCGGGATTGATTTCATCAGTATTAGTTTTAAGACAACCTAATTCACTTAAAAAGTTATGCGTAAATGAATAATTTTCTGATTTAAAATTAATTATTTCCTTTTCAGATCCAGGATAAAAATATGCTGCAATAAGGCAAAATATATAGAAAATACCAATGCTAATTACTGGCAGTTTACTTAGATAAAACTTCATTTTAATAATACTTTTTATAAAATAAGCCAAATAGAAAACCCACCAATAATTAATCCTTCTATATAGGCAAGCCATAATGCATTAAATGTGCTTATTTTAAAATTTTCAGTTAATATTTTATCAATCTTGTCTTTGTACTGAAGACTATAAATAAAGAAAATAAATACCGCTAAGAAATATATAGTTAGAATGATTGAGCCCATTTTTCAATTTTATAATAATGATAATACAAAAATATAATTATTATCGGGATTTAAAGTTTTTTATCTTTACAAGAAAATATTAAAAATGTATTCAATTGAATTTGACACTGATATAATTAAAGGGGTTGAGCTAATAGATATTAACTTATTAAATCCCCATGAAAAAATAATTAAAAAAAAGAAGACTAAATTAACTAAGTTCATAAAATCGTTTGACGAATATTATATAATTTCTTCAATTTTGTGTTGTCATAAAACACATGTAATAATTGATGGTCATCACAGATATTTTGCATTAAAAGAATTAGGTTTTAAGAATGTTCCAGTCACAAAAGTTGATTACTCATCTAACTTAATTAGTACTGGGGGGAATGGTAATGACATACCAAAAGATCAAATAATCAAAATGGGAATATCTAATGATCTTTTTGAGCCAAAAAGCACACAACATTCGATTTATTGTAGTAGATCAAAATCATGGCATCCTATTATATTGTTGTCCTCAATGTTTAAGATTGACACCAAGAATTAATTTTATAACTTTATTAATAAATAAAATAATTATCATGATACTATCAACTACAGAAACAATACCTAATAGAGAAATAAATCAAGTAAAAGGAATTGCTAGAGGATCTACTGTTAGGACTAGAAATGTCGGAAGAGATATACTTGCCGGTCTAAAAAATCTAGTAGGTGGTGAAATTGAAGAATACACTAAACTTCAGGCTGATGCTAGAGAACAGGCATTGGAACGAATGGTAAATGATGGAACTAGACTAGGAGCTGACGCTATAGTTAACGTTAGGTTTACGACATCAGTTATAACTCAGGCTGCCTCTGAAGTATTAGCATATGGAACAGCCGTAACACTAAAATAATTAAATGTTAAGTATTATCTTTTACGCCATTGGAGCCATACTATTAATTGTAGTTATAATTAATAGATTTAAGCAAAAGAAAAATGAAAATTTTACAGATAGAAAAAATTAAAAAAATACATTATGGAAACTTATAAATGTAATAAATGTGGAATGTCTGTTAATGCAAGTTGTGCAAAGTGTAATCAGCCTCTTGTCAATGGCCATTTAACATTAGATGATGGAACAAAGGTTCAAATATCTAGTTGTCCAAGTTGTGAAGGGAAAATTAAATCACCTCAATGCTGCGGAATAGATATGGACTGTGAAATATAAATCATCAAATAAACATGAGAATAAATCTTTTATTCCTAATATATTTTTTGTTTTTGAGCAGTTATTCTCAGCAATTTAGAGATGCTTCTTCTATAACAGACCTTAATCAATATTATAACAATAATGGAATAGCTGTCGCAGATTATGATCAGGATGGGGACTTAGATATATTTTTAGTAAGTTATCATTCAGATAATAACAATGATAGTAGATTATTAGAGAACACTAATAATGGAAATTTTATTGATGTAACTGCTGCAACTGGGATTAATCAAAATTTAGAACATGAAATAGATCTTCAGTCAGGATTTTATTTTGGAGACAGGCTTTCCGCTTCTTGGGGGGATTTTAATAATGATGGATATCCAGATCTATTTTTAGGAAATTCAATTCAAAGTGAATTGTATAAGAATAACGGTGATGGCAGTTTTTCTAATGTAACTGAATCAGCTGGTTTTCAAGTATATTGTGAAAAATGCTACATTACAGGAGCTCTTTGGTTAGATTATGATTTAGATGGACTACTAGATATTTTTCTTTCGGATTATCATCCAAATTCACCAAACAAACTATATAGAAATTTAGGAAATGAAACCTTTGAATTGGTTGACTTAAGTTCAGTTATTGAAAATGCTAACAGTTTTTCAGCAATAAGCTTGTATGTCAATGAAGATCAGTATCCAGACATCTATATAGCTAACGATTTTGATCAAAATAATATGCTATTAATTAATCAAGAAGGCAGTGGATTCATTAATCAAGCAGAATTATACCAAGTATTGGATCCATTTGATGGAATGGGTCTTGCAACATGCGATTATGATAATGACTTAGATATTGATTTTTTGGTTACGAATATTAAACAAAACAGTTTTTATGTAAATGAGTTAGATAGTCAGGAGGAATTTATTAATTTATCGGAGGAGGTAAATATATATGATACAAACTGGGCATGGGGTGCGATTTTTACTGATTTTACTCATGATCGTTTTGAGGATTTATACATAGCAAATGGCTTTCTATTTGATGAAAACAATGAGTATTTTGAAAGTGTTTCATATCCTGATGAAATAAAATTTCAACATGCTTCATTT
>Ga0208764_10001978_pt1 | contig 13007 bp, 9 predicted proteins | sample ETNtaG_18_FD_185762 | JGI IMG/M metagenome (GOLD analysis project Ga0208764, IMG submission 185762) | Marine microbial and viral communities from oxygen minimum zone, Eastern Pacific Ocean - ETNP201302SV91 (SPAdes) (version 2) | ecosystem: Environmental > Aquatic > Marine > Oceanic ... | reverse complement strand
TTGGTTAAATTTTTTATAAAAATATTGACCGCATAAAGTGAAATAAAAAAAATTATAATTATTGAACATAAAACAATATTTATTGAGATATTTAAAATGTGAAATAAAAAAAATAAAAACAATATTGTAGCTAAAGAAGCAAAACTACCTGGAATTTTTTTAATTTTTCCTATTCCAAATAAAGTAACAAATAAAAAATTAATTTTATTAAGCATATTTTATAACTGAAGTTATTACCTCACACGCTATAGCTTTTTCTTTTCCAATTAAACCAAGTTTTTCTGTTGTTTTGCCTTTAATATTTATTTGATTAGAATTTATTTCACATAACTTACTTATTGTTGCTATCATTTTTTTTGAATATTTTTTTATTTTAGGTTTTTGGGCGATAATATTGACATCAATATTATTGATTGAAAAGTTTTTAGATTTGATCAATTCAATAACTTTTTTTAGCAATATTGTAGATCTAATATTTTTATATTTTTTATTTTTATCTGAAAATAATTTTCCAATATCACCCAATCTACACGCGCCTAACAAACTATCAATCAAAGCATGAAGAACGGGGTCAGCGTCAGAGTGGCCTTCAAGTCCCAGCAGGGAAGGTATTTTAATTCCTCCCAAATAAAGGCTTCTTCCCTTGACTAGTTTATGAACATCAAATCCAATGCCAGAGTAATTTTTTCCTTTTTTTAAAAGTTTAAATATTTTCAAATCCTCTTTGTCGGTTATTTTAAAATTTTTTTTACTTCCATTTACACACATTACTTTCTCATCATCGTTGGTAAACAGAGCGGCATCATCATCAAATTGTTCATAAGAATTGTTTTTATGTTTTTCGTATATTTTTTCAAAAGTAAATCCTTGTGGTGTTTGAGAAAGCCTCAGGCTGTCACGTTCGATATTTTTGAAAACTATATTTTTTTCAACTCGCTTCGTCGCATCGTTAATTTTTATTATAGGTATTACAGCATCATTTTTTTTAATGTTGCTAATTATTTTTTTTATAAGTTCTTTAGAAGGAAAAGGTCTCGCAGAGTCATGAATTAGTACTTTTTTACAATTCATATTTTTTATTTTGCTTAAAGCCTTAAAAGTTGATTGTTGTCTTGTATTGCCTCCGGTAATTTTTATTACATTTTTAAGATTCAGTTTTTTTAAATATTTTTTATGTTTTTTATTGTAGACAAGTATAGTTTTTTTTATTTGTTGAAAATCACTAAAAGCATCAAGAGAGTGTTCTAATATGGTTTTGTTGCCCAATTTAGTATATTGTTTAGGGATGGTATTTTCGAACCTTTTGCTTTTTCCAGCTGCCAATATTATAAGAAACATTTTTGTTAAAATTAAATTCGATTATACATAATTAATTAGATAGATATTAATAAAATGATTAGAGCATTAAAAGATTTAAAGTGGATCATTGGAATTTCCATAGCCTGCATTATTTTATGTATTTTGACTTTTTTTACGTTCATTAACCAAAGCTTTATAGAACTAAATGATACAAATCTTCAAACATTGCTTTTTATAGATTTATTTTTGGTTTCCATTTTTTTCTTTCTTATTATATCTAAAATATTAAAAACAATAAAAAATAGAAGAAAAAAACAAGCTGGGTCAGAAACCGGTTCCAAGTATGTGCTTTTTTTTTCATTATCAACTTTATTACCCGCTATATTCATTTCAGTTTTTTCTTTAATTTTGTTTAATGTAGGGTTACAAAAATATTTTAATAAAAAAATAACATCAGCAGTTAATAACTCTTATGGGGTTGCGCAAAACTATGCTACCGAAGTCAGAAATAGCGTAGAAGCAGATATTTTAATGATTGCAAATGATGTTAACAAGAATTCACAACTCTTTTATGTTAATCGATATAGATTTAATGATTTTTTAAAAACACAAAGAATCATAAGAAAATTAGATGAAATATATCTTTTGGATGGTTCAGGAAGTATAATTTTTTCTGATTTACTTGATAGAACAAAAGTGTTTGTTCCACCTCTAGAAAATTCTTTTGAAGAGTCATTAAACGGAAAACCGGTAAAGTTGCTAGAAGAAAATTTCAACCAATCTTCGGCTTTAATTAAACTTGAGAATTTTATTGATACATATTTGTACATAGCGAAGTATGTAGATTCTTCGCTGATCAATTATTTGCAAGAAACAGAACAAGCGGTAGATTTTTATTACACAGTTCAAAATAATAAACTTGGAATTAAAATAAGCTTTGCTTTAATTTATATAATTATAGTTTCGCTATTACTTTTCTTATCTATAGTTATATCAATTGACTTTGCGTCAAGACTTACAAACCCAATCATATCTTTAATAAACGCTTCGGAAAAAATAAGCTCTGGTAATTTAGAAGCCAAAGTAGAAAAAATTGATGAAGAGTCGGATTCCGAAATTAAAAAATTAATCAATACATTTAATCAAATGACTGAACGTTTAAAAATACAGCAAGACAAATTGCTTACAGCAGAAAGACATTCCGCATGGGAAAATGTTGCAAGAAAATTGGCTCACGAAATAAAAAATCCTTTAACACCGATCCAATTATCAATTGATAGAATAAAAGAAAAATATCTAGATAAAATTCAAGATAATAAAGAGGATTTTGCTGTTTATCTAAATACCATAAATAAACAAATCAAAGATATTGAAAAACTCGTTAATGAATTTTCTGATTTTGCTAGAATGCCTTTGCCCGTAATCAAAAAGAAAGAGCTGAAAAAAATTATTTCTAGATCGATAAATTTAAATGCTTTTACAAACACGGATGTTAATTTTGAAAAACAATTCCCAAAAAGAGATGTTGTTGCAAATGCTGACGAAGAACAGGTTAATAGAGTTTTTACTAATTTAATTAAAAATTCTCTAGAGTCTTTAGAGGAAAAAGCTTCAAAAATAGGGAAATTTGATAAAAAAATTAGTATAGAAATTAAACATGATAATGAATATATAGTCATAAATATTCAGGATAATGGTGTTGGGTTTAGAAATAATAATAGTAAAGAAATAATCAAACCCTATTTTACAACAAAACAATATGGCACAGGTTTAGGATTAGCAGTGGTTAATAAGATTATTAGCGATCATGATTGGGATTTAAAATTTATCCCTGTCACCGAAGGAGCAAAAATACAGATTAAAATACCAAACAATTATGCCTAGTGAAATTTTAATTATTGATGATAATTCAGATATTAGATTTTTAATATCTGATTTGTTAAAAGACGATGGTTACGAAGTTAGAACAGCAGCCAACTTTTCTCAAGCGCTAAGCGAAATAAACAAGAAGTTGCCTGATGTAGCAATAGTTGATGTTAAGCTCGACAAAGGAGATAGAGATGGAATAGAACTTTTGACGGTAATTAAAAAATTAGATAAAAATCTTCCAGTTATTATTATATCTGGGCACGCCAACATACAAATGGCAGTGGATTCTTTAAAAAAAGGCGCTTTTGAGTTTGTGCAAAAACCATTTGATAAAAATAGACTTTTAAATTTTGTTACAAGAGCTGTTGAAAATGTAAATTTAAAAAGAGAAAATCAACAATTAAATACTCAGCTTTTTTATTCTTATGATTTAATAGGCGAAAGTGAAGAAATTAAAAAGATAAAAAATCTAATCGACAAAGTTGGCAAAACTGATAGCAGAGTATTTATTTTTGGCCCTGCTGGATCAGGAAAAGAATTGGTTGCCAGAAAGCTTCATAAAATTTCTCAAAGATCAAATAAACCTTTCGTTATTGTGAATGGAGCGCTTTTAGAGCCAGAAAAATATGAGTTTGAATTGTTTGGTTCGGAAAATGCAGATGGAACAATCAATCATGGAGCTTTTGAAAAAGCACAAGGAGGGACTTTGTTGATTGATGAAATTTCAGAAATTCCTTTTGAGACTCAAGCAAAAATTTTAAGAGTTATGATTGATCAAAAATTTAAAAGGATTAACGGAGTTTCAGAGGTTAAAGTTAATTTGAGAATAATAAGCACCACAAGTAAAAACATTAGAGAAGAGATTGAAAAGGGGAATTTTAGAGAAGATCTTTATCACAGACTAAATGTTGTGGCAGTAAATATACCCGCATTATCAGAGAGAACAGAAGACATACCTCATCTTATAAAATACTTTTCTGAAAAAATTTCCGAAACTAACAAAAGTAACAAAGTAGAAATAAGTTCTGAAAATCAACTATTATATTCATATAGTTGGCCAGGAAATGTCAGAGAGCTTAGAAATCTTGTTGAAAGAATTTCAATACTATCTTTGTCGGGAAATACTTCCAATATAAACAAAATAATTAATGATTCTTTATCTGAAACTCAAAATGAAAACGTGCAAACAATAAATGAAAGCACAAGTGTACCTCTAAAAAAAGCAAGAGAGATTTTTGAGAAAAATTATTTAATTTCTCAGCTTAAAAAAAATAATGGTAATATTTCAAAAACTGCAGATTTTATAGGAATGGAAAGATCTGCTTTGCATAGAAAGCTTAAAATTTTAGGCATAAAAGGAATGAATTAAATGAATATTATAGTGTGTGGAGCAGGTAGAGTCGGTTATACAATATCAAAACAATTGTCAGCTCAAGGCCATTCAATAACTGTTATTGATCAGTCTAGTGAACTTATTCAAAAAATTAATGACACTTTAGATGTTAAAGGAATTGTAGGAAGAGCAAGTTTTCCTTCAGTTTTAGACAAAGCAGGAGCAAACGAAACAGATATGATTATCGCTGTTACAAAAAATGATGAAACCAACATGGTAGTATGTCAAATAGCGCACTCTATTTTTAATATTTCAAAAAAAATTGCAAGAATTAGATCACAGGAATTTCTTGGGTCAAAGTGGAACAAATTGTATAGCAAGGCCAATCTGCCAATCGATGTAATAATTATGCCAGAATTGGAAGTAGCCAAGGCTTTAAAAAGAAAACTTGAAGCTCCTGGAGCATTGGACAACGTTCCATTTGCCGATGATAGAATAAAAGTTTTAGAAATTGCTATCGATGAAAAATGTCCAATAGTAAACACCGAATTGCAAAAATTAACAAAAACATATTCTACATTAAATGCAAATGTATTGGGTGTAGTGAGAAATGGAAAATTTGTAATTTTAAAAAAACAAGATAAAATTCTCATTGGTGATAAAGCATATCTTGTTGTTAAATCAGATCAATTAGATAAGCTTTTACAAATTTTTGGCCATGAAGAAACTAAAGCAAGCAAAATATTAATTATAGGAGGAGGTAATATTGGTTTCAATTTAGCGAAAGATTTGGAAGAAACAGTCGAAGGCATAAGAATAAAAATAATTGAAAAAAATAAAGAAAGGGCAGAATTAATTGCCAGTGAATTAAATAACTCTATAGTTATAAATGGAGATGGTTTAGACGAAGAAATTTTGAAAGAAGCAAATTTAGATGAAATTGAAACAGTATTATGTTTAACCAATGATGACGAAGATAATATTATGGCAAGTGTTTTGGCCGAAAAATCTGGGACTAATAAAAGAACCATAGCTTTGGTAAATAAACAAAATTACAGTCTCTTACAATCATCATTAAACATAGACGATTTAGTAGATCCAAGAATGATGACGGTATCAACAATTCTTAAACACGTACACAAAGGCACTATCCAAACCGTTTATACTTTACTTGATGGAGAGTACGAGTTTATAGAAGCAGAAATTTTAGAAGATTCTGAATTAATTAACACATCAATAAAAGATTCAAATTTACCAAAAGAAATTAGAATTGGAGCGGTAGTTCGAAAAAAAGAAGTAATCATACCCAATTCCAAATTTAAGTTTGAAAAGAAAGATCTTGTTGTGTTTTTGTGCAAAAGAGATCAGTTGAGCATAGTTGAAAATCTTTTCAGGATTAGTTCATTTTAAAAAATGAATTTTAAAGGAATTTTATTTTATTTAGGAATTTACTCCTTTGTTGTAAGTTTTTTTAGTATATTGAATATATTATATTCACTATATTTTAATTTTTTACTAGATCTAAAATCATATTTTTATTGTTTGGTAATTTCTTTTTCTATTGGAATATTTTTATCTTTTAAAGGAAGCAAGTTTTCAAAAAATCTTAATTTGTACGACCAATTATTTTTAGCAATAATTGGGTTTTTTTTTATTCCTTTGTTAATTTCAATACCATTTAATTTTAGTATTCATAATTTTAGTTTTATGAATTCGTATTTTGAATCTATTTCTGGTTTTTCATGCACAGGATTTTCTATTATTCAAAATTTGGACAATATTAATCAACCTTTATTAATATGGAGATCGTCTTCGCAGTGGTTGGGAGGAGTATTTTATTTAATTACTATAGTTTCAGTTTTAGGAAACAAAAAAATAAAAATAAATCCTTCGTATTTAATTAATCAAGATTTTGATACAAGCAACTTTTATTCTGATTTTTTTGGAAATTGCACAAAAATAATTATTCCTTATCTTGTTTTATCTTCCATTGTGTTTTTCTTAATAATGATTTCGGGAGTAAGATTTTTTGATGGGTTTAATTTAACACTTTCCGTAATATCTGCGGGTGGATTTTTAACTCAAAATAACTTAGAAAATATAATAAAAAATGATTTACAGATATTAGTTTTATCTATTACTTTAATTTTTCCAATACTGAATATATATTTTTTTCCAAAAGCAATAATTAACAAATTTCAAGCAAGAGATTTTTTTGAAGATTTTTATTTAATTACAATTTTGCTTATTTCTTTAACCTTTTTTTATTTCGTATCAGATTTAAACGAATCTTTTGCTAAAACTTTATTAATTGTAACAAGTAGTTTTTCTACCTCGGGAATTGCCTTTCGGGATATGCAGTCCAATTATTACTTTTTATTTATTACATTAACTATTTTGGGTGGTTCGGCACTTTCCACATCTTCTGGACTTAAATTTATAAGAGTTTATCTTTTGTTTAAATACTCAATGATAGAATTAAGCAAAACATCAAGACCTTTAAATGTAATAAATAAAAAGCTGTTCTTTGGTCATTTGAAGATCCAAGACGATGACGAAAAGATTTCATTTTTTATTTTTATTACTTTTTTACTTTTGCTATTCATATTGGCTGGGCTACTAACATTGGGAGTTCCAGATTTAGAGAATGCATTCACTCTTTCTATACTGACATTAACAAACACTTTAGCATCATCAATATATAATTTTTCAGATTTAAATTTTTTTAATTTAAACTATAGCTCTAAAATTTCTCTCATTATTTTTATGATTTTGGGAAAATTTGAATTATTGGGAGTATTAATTTTATTTAAAAAGTTTATAATAAGAGAATAGAGGATAGTATATGGCAAAAATAATTATTTTAGGAGCTGGCTCTATGGGGACAGCGTTTTCTTACCCTTGTTCTGATAATAATCATGACGTCACAATCATTGGAACTCATCTAGAAGATGATTTTATTGATTTGATTAATTCAGAAAAAAAACACCCTATTCTTGATTGTAATATTGCAAAAAATGTTAAATTTTTAAAACTTAAAAGCTTAAGTGAAGAAATTAATAAAAAAGTTGATTTAATTGTTGTTGCTGTAATTTCAAAAGGGATTGAGTGGGCGTCTTTACAACTTTGCAAAGTATTAAAAAATAATATTCCTATATTAATACTTACCAAAGGACTATCTGTTAATAGTAACAATTATGAAATTTTAGCTCACAAAATGGAAAGAATCTTAATAGAAAATGGAATTAAAAAAATTAATATTTCTGCAGCTGGAGGACCTTGTTTGGCAAAGGACTTGGCAAAAAAAGTTCATACATCAGTTGTATTTGCAAATACAAATATTAATGTGGCAAATGAAATCAAACAACTTGCATCAACAGATTATTACCACGTATCAACAACAGATGATATTATAGGAGTTGAAGTTTGTGCGGCAATCAAAAATATTTTTTCAATGGGAATCGGCTCGACCAAAGATTTAAATGCAGCAGCAGGCCTGATCCAACAATCTATTAAAGAAATGATTATTTTTACTGAGAAATTAAAAGGAAAGAAAGACACAGTCATTGGACTTGCTGGTATTGGAGATTTGTACGTAAGCGCTGATGGAGGAAGAAATAGTAAAATGGGAAAATATTTAGGGCAAGGTTTGACTTTTCAAGAGGCAAAAAAAACCAAAATGTCTAACGTTACAGTTGAGGGGGCTGAATTGATTTTTGAAATAGGCAGTAAAGTTAAAAAAGATTTTGATGAAACAAAACTACCTTTAATGATTGCTATTATTAACGCTATTTTGAAGGATAAAAAATTAGATATAAATTGGAGTAAATTTAATTTATAACTCATTAAAGTGCGCCCGTAGCTCAGTTGGATAGAGCAACGGTTTTCTAAACCGTGGGTCGGAGGTTCGAATCCTTCCGGGCGCGCCAAACAAGGTTTATGAGTATAAAAATATCAGAAATTTCTAAGATTGGTTGGAAATTTGACAACACTTATGTGCGTTTACCAGATCCAATGTTGTCGAAATTTTCTCCTATACCTGTTAAATTTCCAAAAATAGTTGCACTTAATCAAACATTAGCCAATGAACTTGGTTTAGATTTTTCATCCGTTAGTAATGAAAATTTAGCTTATGTATTTTCAGGAAATGTTTTGCCCAAAGGTTCAAAATCTATTGCACAAGCATATGCCGGTCATCAGTTTGGACATTTTACAATGTTAGGTGATGGTAGAGCAATTTTAATTGGCGAACATATTAATAAAAAAAATAAACGCTTTGATATTCAGTTTAAAGGCTCAGGTGTTACACCATACTCAAGAAATGGAGATGGAAGGGCTGCTTTGGGCCCTATGTTGCGTGAATACATTGTAAGCGAAGCTATGTTTTGTTTAAATATTCCCACAACACGTAGTCTTGCAGTGGTTACAACAGGTGAAAATGTAATTAGAGACACTTCATTAATCGGAGCAATTTTAACTCGTGTTGCAAGTAGTCATTTAAGAGTCGGAACATTTCAATATGCGGCCATGTTAGGTGATTTAAAAATTTTAAAAACACTGGTGGATTATGCAATCGATCGTCATTATCCAAATTTAAAAGACGAAAAGAACAAAGCTCTTTCTTTACTAGAGGCTGTGGTTCAAAAACAAACGGAGCTGGTTGTAAACTGGATGCGTGTAGGTTTTATACATGGAGTGATGAATACAGATAATATGACCATTTCTGGAGAAACAATTGATTACGGTCCTTGCGCTTTTATGGATATATATGATCCAGAAACAGTATTCAGTTCAATAGATCATCAAGGACGTTATGCCTACATGAACCAACCTGGAATTACCAAATGGAATTTGTTTAGATTTGCAGAAACTTTGATTCCACTGATCGATGGTAACGAAAAAAAGTCGATAGAGATTGCGCAAACAACCGTTAATAAATTTAGTATTCTTTATGAAGAATATTGGCTTAACATGATGCGTGGCAAAATAGGACTATTTGGTAATGACAAAGAGGATAAAAATTTAATTAACAACCTGTTGTTATGGATGAAAAAAAACAAAGCTGATTATACAAATACTTTTTATTCTTTAATGAAAAAAAAAATAAAAGAGGATAAAGTTTTTGATAACTTTGAATTTATTAATTGGTATAAAAAATGGGAAATTCGTTTGGAGAAAAACAAACGAACCTTAGAATCGTCTTTTAATTTAATGAAAAAAAATAATCCCGTTGTTATACCACGCAATTATAAGGTTGAAGAAGCTCTAGATTCTGCAAACAATAACCTTAATTTAAAACTCTTTGATAGTTTGTTTGAAGTTTCACAAAAACCTTATACAGATCGATCTGAAATTAAAAATTATCAAAAACCTCCTATTGCAAATGGAAAAATATACAAAACGTACTGCGGAACTTGAGTTAATAATATGAATAAAAACTTTAAAATACAAAAAATAGTTTCTCCGTGCATCAGCATTTGTCGAACAGATCCCAGAACAGGATACTGTTATGGTTGTGCCAGAACCAATGAAGACAAAAAAAGATGGGCAAATAATCAAACATCTAATGATTGGAAAGTCAAAAATATTCAATTGATAAAAGAAAGAATGTCAGGGTGGCAGCTTGAGACTTTTAATGAGTCTTACAAAAATAAATGTCGGAAGGGTTTGTCGTTGTTCAAAGAGAAACAGTTACAAGAGAGCTAAACTAGCCATTTGTATTTTTTTTTATATTTAAGAAAAAACTTCATATAAGGTGTATACCTGTCTGAAGAATTTTTATATATAGGTTTTCTTACCTGTATATTGCTAGTAGTTTTGGATATTAAATTTTTTCTTTTATAAAACTCTAAACATTTTTCGTTCCACTCGAGACCACAAAAATTAAGAAGTTTTTTAGTTTCTATTTCTGGATTGTGAACTAGTTTTTCGTAATGGATGTCATAAATCATATCAGGATTTTTATTTTTGAAAGTATCAATTTTTTCATAATAGGAATTAAAATATTTTAAAATATCATTTACATTATGAGACCAAGAAAGGTTGACTAAATTATTTTTGAAAATTGACATGAAAGAAGACAGAGATTTTCTATTGCAATTTACTAACTTTGCATTTGGAAAAATAATTTTAATTAAATCAAGAAAAAAGAAATTTTCTAAAGATTTATCAGTAAATACTGATGAATCATTTTTTATTAAATTTTTTTTCTTATAAGTATTAATAATATCCAACTGTATATCTCGATCATTAAAATTTATATTTTTATTTTTTAATATTTTTTCTTTAAAATAAGAATTAATAATATCAATTTCTTCACCAACTAAAATATTTTCAGAAGAAGATGCGATTATATTTTCTATTAATGTACTGCCGCTTCTTGGCAAACCAAATATAAATATTGGATTTATATTACTAGAGTTAATTTTACACTTTAAATTGTTTAAAAAATTTATTTCTGGAAGATTTTTTAACCAGTATTTTTTAGGAGTTAGTTTTTCAATTTCTGAATCTATGTATAATTGATGAGCCTGATCTAAATAAAAAATTTCTTTTTTATAGTCTTTGGATCTGCTTTCATATTTAGAAAGTAAAAAATTAGCATAAGATTTATTTTTCTTATCAATATTTTTATTCTTCAAATTTTTTTTTATATTATTTTTTAAATTTGTATCAATAATTTCTGGTTCCAATAAACTTAAGTGATAAATTACAACAAAATTATTCGGCATAAATCTTAAAGCTTCTTTATAATGTTCAACAGCTTCTTCATTTTTTCCTTCAGAAACATATATGTTAGCTAAATTATTGTGTGCAGCAGGATGTGCTGGAATTAAATTTAAAACTTTTTTATAATAAGTTTTTGCCCGTTCCAAATCTCCTAATTTTTCATAAATGACTCCCAAATTATTGTAAGAACGAAAATGTTTGGGTTGAATTTTTATTGCTTTATTAAAAACTTCAATAGATTTTTCTATTTCTTCTTTTTGATTAAATATTAAACCTAAACCAAATAAAGCATTAAAGTGAATCGGATTTAAATTTATAGCTATCTGGTAGCATTCTTTAGCTTTGAGAATATTATTTTTTGTAAAATATAAACTTCCTAAATTGTAATGAGCATTTGCATGTCTTGGTTCTATTTTTATTGTTTTTTCGTAATAAATTTTAGATTCTTTTAGTTTGCCTTGATCTTTATACACATTGCCTAAATTATTATAGCAATTTGCATTATCTGGTTTAATTTTTATTGCTCTTTTAAAATACTTGATAGCACTCTTATATCTTTTGCTTTTAGAAAATATTAAAGCAGAATTGAACAGTGCTATAAAATGATCAGGTTCAACTTTTAATACTTTTTTATAATTTTTGATTGCTTCTTCAAAATTATTATTCTTTTGATTTTCCAAAGCCAACTCAAAGAAATTTTGACTATTCATATGTATGCTTTTAAATTAATATAATTTTTATTGCAAAAAAGGTCTCGTAGTTCAGTGGATAGAATGTCTGTTTCCTAAACAGAAGGTCGTAGGTTCAAATCCTACCGAGACCACCACCTATTTTTCACGTTTTATTATTAAAATTCTATTATATGCGACATTATTGCAAATGATAATCGTTATCATTAATATTGATAATCATTATCAATTAGTATTATATGTACTCAATATTAATTAAAAAAAACATAGAAAGGTTATTAAATGAAAAGAATACTAATAAGTTTGACTTTTTTATTTGCAACAATGGTTTCATCGTTTGCTCAAGAAGAAGTCAATATTTTTAGCGCAAGACATTATGATTCAGATATTCAACTTTATGGAAAATTCACAGCAAAAACTGGAATTAAAGTAAATGTTGTATCAGGAAAATCAAAAGTTCTTGAAAAAAGAATAATAGAAGAAGGAGCAGACAGCCAAGCAGATCTTTATATTACTGCTGATGCTGGAAGATGTGGAGCGTTTAAAGCAAAAGGTATGCTTCAAGCTGGCTTAACATCTGAAGCAATTAAATCTGCAGTTCCTAAAAACTTCAGAACTTCTCATTGGGTTGGAATAGCAAAAAGAGCAAGAATAGTCTATTTTGCTCCAGAAAGAGTGAGTGGCGCTGAATTATCTGGGTTAACTTATGAAAGTTTAGCTGATCCAAAATGGAAAGGAAGACTTGTAATAAGAAAATCAAATAACATTTATAATCAGTCGCTTGTTGCTTCATTAGTAACAAATAATGGAAAATCTGCAACAGCAGAATGGGCAAAAAGTGTAGTTTCAAACATGGCTAGAACTCCAAAAGGAAACGACAGAGCACAAATTTTAGCCGTTGCTGCAGGAGAAGCTGATATAGCTGTAGCTAATACATATTACTTAGCTTTAATGTTGTCAGGAAAAAAAGGTCCAGAACAGCAAGCGGCAGCAAAAAAAGTTAAGCCCTTTTTTCCAAATCAAGACGATAGAGGAACTCATATGAATATTAGCTGTGCTGGTTTAGTAAAAGGTGCACCTAATAAAAC
>Ga0208764_10001976_pt1 | contig 13021 bp, 12 predicted proteins | sample ETNtaG_18_FD_185762 | JGI IMG/M metagenome (GOLD analysis project Ga0208764, IMG submission 185762) | Marine microbial and viral communities from oxygen minimum zone, Eastern Pacific Ocean - ETNP201302SV91 (SPAdes) (version 2) | ecosystem: Environmental > Aquatic > Marine > Oceanic ... | reverse complement strand
CGCCATTGCGGGCGCGCTCAACAGCTACTCTTGCTGCTTCATATACGGCGACTACATCCATTCCATCAACGATGACTCCCGGCATTCCGTATGCCACTGCCCTATCGGCAACGTCCGTTATAGCCATGACGCGGTCTCGTGCGGTGTATTCTGCGTACTCGTTGTTTTCGCACATAAAGACAACTGGTAAGTGGAGAGCGCACGCCATGTTTGCCGCTTCGTGAAAAGCGCCGATATTCGTTGAGCCATCTCCGAAGAAAGCCATCGTGACAAGTCCGTTATTCTTGTATTTGTTCGCGAAAGCGGCACCAACTGCGTGGGGAACTCCTCCACCAACTATGCCATTTGCTCCAAGCATTCCAAGGTCCAGGTCAGAGATATGCATGGACCCGCCTTTTCCTTTGCAATAGCCTGTTGCTTTGCCCATGAATTCTGCCATCATAGGTTTAAATTGTCCGCCTTTTGCTACGAGATGCCCGTGTCCTCGGTGAGTTGAGGTAATTTGATCCTCGGGTTTTAGTGCTACGCATCCTCCTGTGGCAACTGCTTCTTCGCCGACGTAAAGATGTATGAAGCCGGGAATTCTTGCTTCGGATGCAAGTCGTCCGGCTGCTTCTTCAAGAAGGCGGATTCTGACCATTCTTCGGTGCAGGTCAAAAAGCACTTCTTTAGAGATTTTGGTCTGTTCTTTCGTAGCCATTGGAACTCCATTCAGTTCTTACCATTTGTAGTGTATCGGCAATATGGCTTCTGACTAATCAGAAACTAGGCTTCTTTCCCTAAAGCCCACCGGATCCCTCGTCGGAGTAATTCGTGATATTGGGGTATTTCCCAAGAACATCGTTCAAGATTCGGATAGTACTTTACGCCAAGCGGAGTCATGTCCCAATGCCCTCGGCAATGTCCGAGATTGTTATAGAGAATTTTTCCTTCTCCGTGTGATTTCAAGTACATGATTAGGTGGATAGGGTCACAATTCTGCCAGTCGGATTCTTCAAACCCCGGTGTCTCACCGAGCCATTCAGTTTTGAGTAGCGGATGGAGGGAATCTCTGTTGTGGTACTCGCATAGGTATAGTTCATCATCTGTTTCGAACGGTTCAATTCCTTGTACCAGCCAATGTTCTGGATCGGCGAGCTCTACTGGAAAGGGTTGTATTGGTGGATGGGAAACGAACTGTGTGCCAAGCAGTTCAGCCCAGACTGGAAAACACCGTGGAGAAGAAACAGGATTTGGTGGGTCTAAGTCAAGGGCTGAGTTAGTTCCGTGAAGAGCTAACCACCTACCTCCTTGGTTCACCCAATCGCGTATGGCTATTTGAGCTTCTTCTGATGGCCGGATATCGCAGGTGTAGGAAACAAGGAATTGGGATCCTGTGATAGCTTCAATGTCTTCGTAGTCAGATCCGACCTTGAGCTTGATATAGGGGTGTTCGGCTAAGAGTTTCAGGATTTCAAGTCGGGCATAATCAATGTCGTGGTAACGGCCACCAGCGACTAGATACGCGTCTACTCTTTCGGGCTTCTCTTCAGACATAGGTTCCTCCTAGAATTCGATGCGTTTTGTATATCCGCCATCAACGACGATATTTGCACCGGTAACCCATGAAGCTGCGGGACTACATAGGAAAGCGGCGACATTAGCGACTTCTTCAGCACTTCCCATTCTCCCACTGGGCTGGTCCTTTACGGTACCTTCATAGAATTCTGGCATTGCTTGCTTTATTTTGTCCCAGGGACCGTTCTCGAAGAAAATTGGTCCTGGAGCAATCGTGTTTACTCGAATTCCTTTCGCTGCAAGCGTTTGCGCTAGCCCTGCTGCATAGACCGTAGCTGCTGCTTTCAACGCGCTGTAGCTTGTAGGTCCTGGTCCGAAGTGTTCAAGGGCAGCTGTTGAACTAATCGTTAGAACAGCTCCTTCACCTGATGCTGCAAGCAATTCTTCTGTTGCTCTAACACCACGAACTAATCCCATCAGGTCAACATTGTAATTCGCATCAAATTTTTCATCTGTCTGGCCACCGCCGCCACCTGATGCATTATTTATAAGGATGTCAAGGCCACCAAGTTGTTCAGCTGAACTTTGAAGCCATGCTTCTAATTCATCGCCATTGCTGACATCAACTGCAGATCCGATTATGTTTCCTTTGCCTTCAAGCGCGGCGAGAGCTTCGTCTACGCCTTCTTGACCTCGGGCACAGATAGCTACTGATGCTCCTTCTTCTAACATTTTTGTTGCTATCGCGCGTCCAATTCCTCGAGAGCCTCCAGTAATCACTACTTTCTTTCCTGCCAATCCCAAATCCATGTGTTCCTTTCCTACTGCAAATATTTGCAATGGTATTACGTGCAATAGAAACTAGAACAAAATCCCACCCGATGGAAACTAGATCACTCGGATTTCACTTATAGATCTAGAAAAGTTGAAAGCATGGTTTGGAATTTTGACCTTGTCTCATCTAGTTCTGATTGCGGTTCACTGTCAGCGACGAGCCCTACACCTGCGTAGAGGTGCGCTTCCTTTCCTTGTATTTCCGCTGACCGTATCCCCACCGCAAATTCTCCGTTTCCTAAACTATCTACCCACCCAACTGGTCCCGCGTATCTACGACGATCAATGCCTTCAATATCCTCTATTATTTTCAGAGCTTCTGTTTGTGGATCTCCGGCGACAGCTGGAGTCGGATGCAGTGCCATTACGAGTTCAAGAATAGGGGCAGCAGGTTGTGACAGTTGGCCGGTAACTTCAGTCCCGAGATGGTGGACATGGGGAAGTGACAATATTCGAGGTTCAGGGTCCGCATCTATAAATGAACAGAAAGGGAGTAGTTCCCTTAGAAGCCATTCGATGGTGACCTTGTGTTCATACGCATCCTTTGTTGAATCTAGGAGTTCTTGCCGTGATTGTTTATCAGCATTTTTTTCGCTGTACCGAGTCGCTGTGCCTGCTAAGGGATTTGCCCGCACGGAATTGCCGAAACGTGAAACAAGCAATTCAGGAGATGCGCCAATGAATCCGTCAATATTGAAAATCATGGATGTTTTGTTTTTTTCTTTGAGCTTCTGAAGGATGGTGCCAATGGGGATTTCTTTGTTGGCCGTCAGGATTAATTCTCTTGCAAGAACAACTTTTTTGACTTTCTCACTATTAATCAAGTCTTTAATCTCCGTAATTTTCTTATCACGCCAGATTTCTGGTGCGATAGGAGAATCAACATTGATTTCTGTAATCGGGGGATCTGCTTCTTTAACGGCGTTGTGCTGGACCTCTTCAATAATACCTTCGTAAGATTGGTCCGTTTCACTGGTGTATGTCACCCATCGTTCTCCGGAGGCGTGTTCGCCAAGAATTATTCTGGGGATGACTAGTTCCGCTGATTTTTTTGGGTCAAAGGGAAAAGCAACGAAGGCACACGTTCCTTCTCCCGGCATAAGTTCTCGATCAGAAAGATTTATATTGCCTATTTCTTTAAGCCTTTGCGTTTGCTTTCCCGAGTGACCCAATGGTTGTAGAGAGAAACGATCCGCTACTCCATACCCGTGCAGAGTGATTTTTTCGGACGACCAGAAGAATTCTTGACGTAACTGCAGTTTCTGGTGGTTCTCAATCCCTAGGGTGAATGTTTTTGATTGCACATTGTTTAGGCTAGAGGATTGATGCCCATTGTCGCATTCAGAACGCAATGTGGGAAGATATTGTTAGGAGTTCACCCATATGAGACAAATTGTTGAATTGACTGTAAAAGCAGCCCCTGATGATGCTTTCAATGCGTTTAGGGATCTTGAAAATTATCTGAAATGGCTTAGCTTTATTGATTCCGTAGAGACAGTTGATATCGGGAACGAGGATATGAGTTGGATTGTGGTTCTTCGGTCTCAGTTGGGGCCGTTTGCACGAATGAAAAAATTGCGAATGGTTAAAAATAGTGAAATTCCTAGCAGTTCTGTAAGTTTTTCAAGAGTTGAACTTGATGGGAAAGAGCATTCATCATGGGATCTTGAAGTAATTTGCCATTCGGCAAATGAAGATTCTACGGAAGTGAAACTAACAGTTTCGTATTCTGGAAAATTCTGGTCTCGAGCTCTGGAAGCTGTTTTTAACTCTCAAGTAGAGGATGCGAAAATTCGGTTGAAGCAGTACTTTGAATAACGTGGATAAGTGAAGGGGGCATTCATGAAAGTGGTTTTTGTTGTTATTGATGCCCTACCCAATGCCCTTGTTTCAGAAGAATGGACGCCTAACCTTTGGGACCTTCTTTCTGATGGGGGTTGGAATCGATTTGGAGGTAAGTCTGTTCTTTCAACTGCGACTTATCCGAATCACGCAACGTTTGCGACTGGTCGACTTCCAAACTCTCATGGGATTTTTACAAACCGTGTTTGGGATGGGGAGCAATTTACGATTTCCTCAGATGTTGGCCCAGTCGGCGACACATTGTTTAAAGCAGCGAAAAGGGGTGGGCTTGAATGCGTCACCGTGGTTGGTGATCATCATTTGATAGGTGTCATGGGGGCTGAAGAGTCTTCAAAGATGTGGCCTCCTGATGGGAAACGGGCTGATGTTGTTTTAGATGAATTTCGGTATGCGGCAAATAGTTCTGTTCTTGACGCTGTTGATGCGATTGGCCTAGTGGAAGCGGATTTTGGTTTTGTGCATTTCAATGAACCCGACACTGTTTGTCATATCCATGGGCCTGACTCTGAAGAAACTAGATTCCGAATTTTGAAAACAGATGAGGCGTTAGGTGAATTCCTTACACGACTGAAGCCTATGTGGGATGACACGGTTGTGATTGTTGTAAGCGATCATGATCAAGAGTTAGTGGTTGATTATGGTTTTGATCTTTCATTTGCTTTAGCCGAGAAGGGTTTGCCAGGGCTGGTGGAGTATGAGGGTACGGCCGCACTTGTTTTTGATGGGCCATCCCTTAAGGAACTCCAGTTGATCCCAGAGATTGAAGGGATTGTTTCTCTTGATGAGAGAAACAATCTTGTTTGGGGGAAACCCGGTCACGTTTTTGGCCCTTGGCTAGATGGCTTGTATGGATCGCATGGAAGTCCACGCTGCGAAACACAGGTAGCTGTTGTCGGGGGCGGTCATCCGCAAGTGAAACAGCTCGCAAATTTGATTTCTAAAAAACGGCCTATGGCTTGGGAATGGGCCCGCCATATAAACGATCTCCTAGGACTTGATCTTCAAGTGTAGATTGTTGTCAGCCTTCGATCTCTTTTGCGAGACTCTCTAACGTTATTTCCATTGACATTCCGGTGTGGAGAGCACGGTCGGGAACTCCACTTATTTTGCCACCTACAACTTTCATGATTTTGGTACGTTGATCAACCCAGGTTTGTGTCACTTTGCACCCTTCAGGAGTTGGTTCTATGTCAAAGCTCCAGTCAGCTCCACCGATTGGGCGGACTCTCATCTCAAACGCGAACCGTCGTGGTGCATCAAATTCGGTTATCGTCACTGGCGCCTTCCATGATTTACCTTCCCAACTATTCTCTCCACTGAATTTTGCTCCGAGTTCAGGCCCGCTAAATCCTTTGATCCATTTGCCTCCATCATTTTCAGGTGACCAGCGTCCCATATTGGGAAGATCGGTGATTAAGTCCCAAACTTCGTTTGGGCTTGCGGCTATTTCTCTTGAGGCTGTAACTATTTTTTCCATGTGTGAAGCCTACAGATTTCAAAGAGTTGAGGCAAAACAGTTATTTAAGTACGTCTTTGTAGGGAATGCTTTTATCTACACGAGGTTCTCCGGGTAAACCAAGAACTCTTTCTCCTACAATGTTTCGCTGTATCTCGTCCGAGCCACCTGCGATCCGGTACCCGGGTGCTCCAAGTAGGTGTTCGTTCCATTCGTATGTTCCCCATTCGCCGGTATCTGCAGTCATTCGAGCTCCTAAGAGTTTTGAGATGACGTCACTCATGAGGTTCATTGACTTAACCCAGATCATTTTCGAAATGGAACCCTCGGGTCCTGGTGCTTGACCGGCTTTGGCTTGTGCTGCTACTCGTTGACCATTGAGGACCATAATACGGTATTGGGTATAGAGTCGCGCGAGTTCATTTCTTATCACAGGGTCTTTGGTCAGTTCTAGGTGTTCAGCTAATGCTTTAGCCTGCGCCCAGTTACCTCCAACTCGTGAACTTCCGTTACTGCTACCGCGTTCAAATCCAAGAACGGTAAGGGCTACTTTCCAGCCTTCTCCAATATCTCCCACTCGGTACGCATCGGGAACTCGCACATCCGTGAGAAATACTTCATTGAAGGAAGTTCCACCGCTCATTTGCCGGATTTGTCGTATCTCAACACCGGGTGCATCCATGGGAACAACGAATACTGTGATTCCCTTATGTTTAGGAAGGTCGCTATCTGTTCTGCAGACTGCCATACCCCATTCTGAGAACTGGGCTCCTGAGCTCCAGACTTTTTGTCCATTAAGAATCCATTCATCTCCATCTTTATCCGCTTTGGTAGCGACGCTGGCTAGATCTGATCCAGCTGATGGTTCTGAGAAAAGCTGGCAGCACATTTCCTGTGCACTTGCCCACTTCGCCACCCAATCATTTTTTTGTTGTTCTGTTCCGAGGAGTCGGATTGAAGGAGCCATCAAATGAGTGGTCACGCTGTGTGTTTCATGGCCGCCTGGGGTTTCGTATTCACTTTCCAGTTTGAAAAAAGCTTTTTCGTGTTCCTTAGATAATCCCATTCCTCCGAATTCTGGTTCCCAGGTAATTTTGTGGTATCCCGCTTCAGCTTTTTTCTGTGTCCATGCCATCGCATTGTCGATAATGGCTTTTTCTTCTTCAAATGAAAGGTTATGGAAGACTGCGACACTAAATTCGCCTTCCCCCCAGATGAGTTCCCTGCGCCCGCTGTCATTAAGGCTTCGTGGGGCTGCGTTGGCATCAAGCCATGCCCGTGCTTCAGATGTGAACGTTTGAATATCAGTCATGTTTTAATTATTGACCAGAAAATCCTTTTTTGCTCCATCAGAGGGAGGGATTTATTATCTTCTTTTCAGATTTTCGAAAGCCCTTCAGCGATTAGTTCAATGATTTCAGGGGGGTTATTCTTGGGGATCGAAACAATTCCGAGAGAGACACCAGCTTCTTCATATTCTTGAGCTTGTTGAATTGTCGCATTAATGTCACCGTCAAATCGCAGCATCGTGGAAATGAGGATTTCTTCTGGGTCGCGTTCTGCTTCTGCACAAGCCTGGAGAAAGACTGCGTGCCGCATTTTGAAATCGTCAAGCGACATAGTTTGCGTTCCATAGTTCCAATGATGGGCATGACGAACCACGGCAGGGATTGTTCTCCTCAACCCTCCCCCTCCGATGCAGATCGGCAAAGGGTTTTGCGGCCCTTTTGGATTATTCATCGCATCTTTCAAGGAGTACCAGTTACCTGAAAAATCTGACCGGTCTTGGGTAAGGAGTTTGGTCAGGACTTCCATGCCTTCTTCAAATCGGTCAAATCGATCCTCCATTGAACCTAAGTTGAATCCATAGGCTTCACATTCTTCTTCATTCCAGCCAGCTCCTATCCCAAGTTCTAACCTTCCTTGAGAAGTAATATCTAATGTTGAAGCCATATTCGCTAGTAACGCTGGGTGTCGGTACAGCATTCCGGTGACGAGAACGCCACCTCGGATCCTTTTCGTTTCCTGCAATAAAGCTGTCAACGTGATCCATCCTTCGAGACAATCTTCGGTGGAATCTCCAAATAGCGGGTAGAAATGATCAAAGGTCCAACCAGATTCGAAAATGTCTAGATCGTCAGCGCGTTTCCAGACTTCTAACAGCCATTCCCACGAACATCGCTGCGGCGCTGTACTAATCGCAAATCTCATGATCGTTGACGGATATCGGGATTTCCCTCGGTCCAATCTCTACTAAGTTTGCGGAAAGTTATTCGCCACCCATCAGGGGTTCGGATTAATTTATCGTCATACCTGCCAGCGATAACAAAGTTGTCGCCACCTTCTGTTCCCCGAAGTGTATGTTGCGCATGCAAATAGCATCGGCATGTTGCGGTATCACCGTCAATTGTGACCTGTTGGTTACTTACAATATGTTGTGAAGCATCCAAAGGCCCAAGGGCATTCGTTACCTTTTCGATAATTGCTGGCAACCCTTCAACCACAACACTCATGTAGTCACATACTGCATCCTCAGTAAACACAGAGTCTAAGCGCTCCCTTGGCCCATGATCTAACAGCCACCCATATGCGATTGTTAGATCAATGATTTCTTGGCGGTCCAGTATTTCCTGCAGGGCGTCTTCCATCTGTATCCTCTCTCTTTTCATGAACTTTAGATGATGTTTTAAGATTTGTTTAATCTGAATAGGTAGCTTTGTTTGGAAGCCCTTTTATCTGACTGTTATCCTCCGAAGATGATCAACCGTTTCACTACCGACACTGCTTTATTACTAATAGATGTTCAGGTGGGCGTTGATGACCTCACCCATTGGGGTGGCGTTACTGGACGCAGGAATAATCCTAATGCCGAAAAGAATATGCTTGACCTTCTGTCGGCATGGCGTTCTCAGGGGTTACCTGTGGCATTCACTCTCCATGACTCCGTTGAGGAGAATTCTCCGTTGAAACTGGATTTACCATCTGGTGATTTAAAACCTGGGTTTGTCGTTGGTGATGATGAGATTTCTGTCGTGAAGCATGTCAATAGTGGTTTCGTCGGGACTCCACTTCACGAAGAACTCACGAGTCTTGGAGTTACTCGTCTTGTTGTCATGGGTTTCTTCACAAATATGTGTGTAGAGACGACTGTGCGGATGGCAGGGAATATGGGCTATGACACGTATTTGATTCCTGAAGGGTGCGCGACCACGAACCGTATTGGCCCCGATGGCGTTGATTATGACCCTCAGGTTGTTCATGAGATGACGGTCGCGAATCTCCATGGAGAGTTCTGCACGAGTTTAGGCCTCACTGATGCTAGAGAATTGTTAGTTTCTGATACGACACGGCTATCGCGTGTTCAAGGTAATGAATAGGAATCTATGGGATCTGAATTTGGTGTGTCTTCAATGTCGGGGAAGTTGCGCAGAGTTGCTATCCGTCAACCTTCAGCGATTCTTTCAGCTGATATAGACGAATGGCATTATGCAAAGCCTTTACATCAGCAGGCCCTACTGCAACAATTCTCAAGTTTTGTTTCATTGCTGGAAACTTCAGGGACCGAGATCCTTTGGCTTGACGATGAAGATGATGGTTTAGCTGATTCTATTTTCACGTACGACCCTTCTTTTATGCTTCCTTCCGGAGCGGTTTTGTTACGACCTGGAAAAGAAAGGCGGTTAGATGAAGTTGATGTGCACCGCCGGTTCTATGATCGCTTTGAGATTCCCATCATTGGAATGATTGAAGCTCCCGGCACTATCGAAGGCGGAGACTGTTTCTGGCTTAATGAAACAACGTTGGCAGTGGGTAAGGGATTTAGAACCAACGATGCAGGTATTTCACAGTTACGGGATCTTGTTTCTGATGAAGGTATCGAGATCATGCAATTTGACCTTCCCTATTACATGGGACCTGATGCCTGCCTTCATTTAATGTCAGTGGTCAGCCCTCTTGACCGTGATTTAGCCATTGTTTTTGAACCCTTACTCCCTGACGGGCTCGCTTCAACTCTCGTTGATTTTGGTTTTGATCTTCTGATGGCATCCACAAATGAATTTGAAGAGAGTCATGGGTTATCTTTGAATGTGCTGGCTACGGCACCGCGAGAAGTTATCGCAATAAATGGGTTTCCAGAGACACACCGATTAATGAGCGAAGCTGGTTGTTCTATTTCCTTATTTGATGGTGATGAACTTTGCATCCCTTGTGAAGGTGGACCCACATGCTTGACTAGACCGATTCTCAGGTCTTGATCTAGCGTTGACCTTCCCAAGATTCACGCGCTGCTGGCCATGGATTGCTAACAAGGGATGTCGTATCAGCGTATCTCATTACTTTTCTTTCTGAAATTTCGTATGTTGGCCATTCCCCGAGAGTGTTTGTACTGGGATTGCCTTCACGTATGAATGCGGCCCATGATGCATGCATAATGTCCCCGACGTGGGTGGGGAGGTCTGATGTCCCCAGGAAAAGTTCAGTGCCCTTGGCCTCCAATGTTCCAAATGCAAATGGAATTTCTAAAGCGTGGCAGGATCCGAGCGCGCCGTTGAAAGCTTTGCTTTTCCAGTCAAATTCGTACATCCAAGATTTGCCACCATGCTTTTGTCTGGCTTCAGCCATTTGTATTGCTGGAATACGGAACATGTGATCGGTGGAAATGGCGACGGCAATTTCACCTGCCGAGATCTCTCCCCTATCTTTGCGTACTGCTTCTATGAATGGAGTTGGCTCATTGACATAGTTCTTTAACCATTTTTCAAGTTTGTCTTCAGGAATTTGGTTGGTTCCCCATAACGTTGTCTCGTCCGTATTGGTTCCTGTTAGGAGAGGTATATCTGCACCAACTCCTTTGCTAAATAGCACTATTGGGTGGTCGGTCAATAAGTCAGGCGTAATAGATGGATAGAACGGTGTTTGCCCGACAGGCATAAATTCATCGGAGTTTTCTTCAACATATTTTTGTGCTTCAAGAATTTCATCAACTGTAAGCGCCTGAAGATTATGAAGAGACTTTGCTCCTACATGCTCCATCAAAAGCTTCCCTGCTGCTTCTGCTTCTTTTTGGGTAATCACATGATGCCCTGCCCCGCTTTGCGTAATTGCTCTGCAATAGAGTCCTCGGCTTTGCGGCATTGCCATAATTGTCGAAACACTGAAAGCTCCAGCTGATTCACCAGCGATCGTGACTTGATCAGGGTCTCCACCGAAGTTTCCAATATTATTTTTCACCCACGTTAACGCAGTGATTTGATCCAATGTTCCGTTTATTCCTGATGTTGGGGCATCGGGAATTCTTGCGAACCCGAGCGCTCCCAAGCGGTAGTTGATTGTGACGACGACTATGTCGCTTTCTTTGGCGAATCTTGTCCCGTCATACCATGGGATTGAACCTGTTCCATTCCGGTAATCGCCACCGTGGATCCATACCATCACCGGTCGTTTCTTATCATCAATGGAAGGAGTACAAATATTTAGGGTTAGACAATCTTCGTCCCATGTAACATCGTGGGAATCAGTAAGGCCTTCTCCTGGTAGTTGCGGAGCAACAGGACCAAATTGTGTTGCATCAAGTGGTTCTATCCAAGGTTGAACAGGTTGTGGCGGAGCGAATCGATGTTTCCCAATTGGGGCAGCAGCGTAAGGTATGCCGGCGAAAAGGAAAACTCCTTGTCGTTCTCTACCTTCAACTGGCCCTAGTTGCGTTTCTACTTGTTGTTTCATTTCAATAGTATTTAGTTATCCTACTTCGCCTGTGTTCGTTGACTCTGGAGGAGTAGGTTCTGCGTCCGATGTGTCTGGTTCAGGTAATTCCCAACCACTTTCTTGTAAATGCCTGATAGTAATCTCTGTAATTTCGTCAGCGATACTCCCTACATCTGGGTCAACGGGAATCATATTCGTGGAAAGAGCAATGGATAGATCCAGGTCTGGGAAATACCGAGCATGGGATCGGAAACCGGGAACGCCACCCCCGTGTTCAAATGTCGCGTAGCCAACTCTTTCACTTAACTGGATTCCTAACGCGTAGGAACTGCCAATTGCTTTTTCAGAGAAAAGATCAACCGTTTCTTCTTTGAGGATAGTTCCATCAAACATTGCTTTAAAGACTCTAGCGAGGTCGTCCATCTGGGCTTCTACTCCTCCACCGGTCCATCCAACCGAGGAGAGAACTTCTTGCGGACCGACACTTAGGTCAAGTACTTCGTCATTAATTCTCGCTTCTTCTAAATACGGTGCGAGTCCTGGAAGGAATGATATGAGAGTGGCGAGTTCCCCCTGAACAAACATTGACGGCACCATACTTGGAGGGAATTCCTTTGGCGGAAGGTAGAGATCTGGCGCATTCGCGGGAAGAGAGACATATTCCCTGATCAATTCATGTGCTTGTCGCCCAGTTACTGCCTCAATAACTAAACCTGCTACGACATGACCGACGGTGTTGTAGGCGTATTCAGTTCCTGGCACGTATTGTGGCCCTCTTCCAAATGCCCAATCCACGACTTCCTGAGGTTCAAAAACAACATCAAGTCTGGAGCTTGCTAGCAAATAAAACCCGGGATCAAATGCGTACTCCGGGAACCCGTCTGTGTGGTTTAAAATCTGGCGAATGGTAATTAATGGGGCATAATCAATTCCATCAAGAACATATCCAGTAGCCCAATCACTCCCTAAATAAGTCATGACTGGCTCATCTATTCCTATTGCACCTTCTTCAACCAGTTTGAGAACGACAGCTGATGTTATGGGCTTCGAAATACTTGCGATACGCCAATAGTCTTCTACGGAAGCGGGTGTTCCGTTTCGGTCCCGATCCCCCTCTGCCACATTAACTTGTGATCCATCAGGAAGAAGGACTGAAACGGATGATCCAGGAGCTCCATTAGCAAGTAGCCACACTTGAAGCCTTTCCGAAATTTCAGCAGCCAACTCGTCAGAGGCAAGCGTTGGCGGTTCCTCGTTTTCTGGGAAGAGTTGAGCAATTTCTTCTTGGGTTAGTAATGATGAGCAATCATAAAAAGCGGCGACGAATGACTTGTCCCATTCTTCAGTTGTAGGTTCATCGGAGATGATCTTTTGATACATTTCATCGAAACCGACACCAATGTCACCATGCACACTATCTATCACACACGCTACAAAATCAGGTTTCTCGAAGGGCATTGAGGATACAAGAACTTCAATCAGGTTATCTCTCCACTCACCTTCATCATCTTGTGATTCAACGGCAGTTGACGCCGTTGTTTCCTCAGGTGTTCCTTCGGGTGCTTCTACGGGGGCTTCCTCAGTTGTTTCCTCTGATGTTTCTGCAGGGGTTTCGCTAGAACTCGTTGACCCTCCACAACTTGCTAAAATTAATAAAGTCACCGA
>Ga0208764_10001975_pt1 | contig 13024 bp, 12 predicted proteins | sample ETNtaG_18_FD_185762 | JGI IMG/M metagenome (GOLD analysis project Ga0208764, IMG submission 185762) | Marine microbial and viral communities from oxygen minimum zone, Eastern Pacific Ocean - ETNP201302SV91 (SPAdes) (version 2) | ecosystem: Environmental > Aquatic > Marine > Oceanic ... | reverse complement strand
ATTTTTTAATACCAGAACAAAAAAAGTTATATTTTTTGTTATAATAATAGGTGCAATTGAAATTTCCGGGCATGGAATACTTGCATCCCTATTTAGATTGTTAAGCTCTACAAATTAATGAAAATAAAAATCTTAATACCAGTTTATAATGATTGGAAATCAGTAATTAAATTAATACAAAATATTAATTCAGAAATTTCAAATTTAAACGCTGAGTTTTCTATAATTATAGTTAATGATGGATCTACTGACTTAATTCCTAAATTAGATATTGATTTAAATTATGTTAAGTCACTAAAAATATTAAATTTAAAAAAAAATGTGAGTCACCAAAGATCCATAGCAATTGGTTTAAAACACATTTATGAAAATGAAAATTTTGATCATGTAATTCCTATGGACGGTGACGGAGAAGATAGACCTGAGGAAATTAAAGAATTTTTTGAAAAAATTAAACAGAATCCAAATGATTCAATTGTTGGGGCAAGAGTAAAAAGATCTGAAGGAATTTTTTTTAAAATAGGCTATGCAATTCATAAGCTGATTACATACGTATTTACTGGACATATTATTAAATTTGGAAATTTTACCTGCATTCCAAAGTCAAAAGTAACCGAACTATTAAATGAGAAAGCAACTTGGAACAGTTATTCAGGCTCTTTAACAAAGATTACAAAAAAAATTATAAAAATTTCTTCTATTAGAGGCAAGAGATATTTTGATCTGTCAAAAATGAGCTACTTAAACCTAGTAAAACACTCACTTTCAATTATCTCTGTTTTTAAATCAGTAGTGATATTAAGATCGATTATTTTTTTTATTGTGTATTCAGTTATAATTTCAACAAATATATCTTTAGTTACATTAATTCCTTTAATCTTGATTATTATATTTATCTATTTTGTAATAACCCTTTCAAAAAGAGAAAATTTAGATGACTTAAATAATTCATTATCAAATATTTCTAATATAGAAGAAATTAGATAAATTGAAATTATGATTATAAATAAAGAAAAAGTAGGTATAATTAATTAGCCTTTATCGTCGGTAAACAATAAAAATCAGCCGTGTCTATTTTTGAGTAATGCTGCCTTCTTGTATTCCATTTTTTTTGAATGCCAGCACTTGCAAGACTTAAGGTTGATCTACCATATCTACAATTAGTATTATCAATAGATTTCATTAAGCTATTTATTTTTTCATCTCTTTCAGATGAAAATAAATTTTTACCATTATTTGAATCAGATAGATGAGATAACATCACTCCTGCTTTTTGGTACCGATAGCCATTTTTAAAAATAGTTTCTAAAATACTAAGGGCCATCTTAACTATTTCAATACTATTGTTTGTGGCTATTGGTAAATCTATTGTTTTTGAATTTGAATAATAGCCAAATCTATTTTGAAAAGGGCTTGTTCTAATAAAAACTGTTATTGATTTTGTAACTAAAGACTCTGATCTAATTTTTTCAGAAGCATTTAATGAGTAATTAGTAATTGCTTCTTTTAATTCTTGAAAATTTTCTACTCTTTGTCCAAACGAACGTGAAACAACACAACTTTTTCTTTTGGATTCTAATATTTCTAAATTGATACAAGGAATACCTTTGAGTTCCATTGCTGTTCTAGAACTTAAAACATTTGAACTTTTTTTAATCCAGGTATTTGATTTATTTTTTAATTGTTTTGCATTGTAAATTCCATTTTTGTGATAAAATTTGGTAAGTTGTTTTCCAACTCCCCAGATATCATTTATTTCTACTTTTTCTAATATAGGATCTATATTTTCAATTCCAATTAAACTTGTGACACCAGATTGTTTTTTCTTCGCTATATGATTTGCAACTTTGCTCAAAGTTTTTGTTTTTGCTATTCCGATACTAGTTGGTATACCTGTCCATTGCAAAACCGTATTTCTAATTTCTTTTCCTACATCTTCAATTTCTTCATCAGAAAAATTTGATAAATCTAAAAAGGCCTCATCAATTGAATAAACTTCTATGTCTGAATTAAAACGTTTAAGCGTTCTCATTACTCTTCTTGAAATATCTCCATATAAAGAGTAGTTCGACGAAAAAACTTGAACATTATTTTTAACAATTATATCTTTTTCTTTAAAATAAGGTTCTCCCATTTTAATTCCTAATGCTTTTGCTTCATTTGATCTTGATATAATGCATCCATCATTATTAGACAAAACCACAACAGGTTTATTTTTTATTTTTGGATTAAATAATCTTTCGCAAGATACATAAAAAGAATTACAATCTACTAAAGCTATTTTTCTAGTATACTGAGTGGATGACATAAGTTACAACTCCCCAAATAAAAATATCTTCTTCTTCATTAATTAAAATTCGATCCTCAAAATTTTTAGATCCTGAAGTTAAAAATGTTTTGTCTTTTTCTTTTACGAAACTTTTAACAACAAGTTCATCATGCACATTTGCAATTACGGTTGAAAAATTTTTAGGATTTAAACTTTTATCTACAACTAATAAATCTCCATCATTAATTCCAATATTAGTCATGGATTTACCCTGAACTCTAATTATAAAGGTTGCCGGGACGTTTTTGATTAAGTGAATATTAAGATCAATATCTTCTTCAATATAGTCAGTTGCTGGAGATGGAAAGCCAGCACCGGCTTTGTTTAAATAATATGGAACTACTAATTTCATAAATGTTCTTCTTTTGTTCTTATTAATACATAAGTTATTCAATAGTGTCAATCAGGTTGTATTTTGAGTCTGGAAGTGAATCAAAAGTGAATCAAAAGGTGAACATTAAAACCACATTTTGTGCCCTTGTGGATAACTTTAACCAAGGATAGTTTAAAATACATATTGAATATGAAAAAACTTATAGGAATATTGGTTTTGTGTTTGTTGTGGAACGGTATTTCCTCAGCAAATAATCTTAGAATAGTTGATGGTGATACAATTATCCTAAATGGTGAGAAGATACGCTTTTTAGGAATTGATGCGCCAGAATTAAAACAAACTTGTTTGAAAGTTAATGAGGAAGTAGGTTGCGGTATGTTTGGAAAAATGCTGCTAGTTAAAAAGATTGGTAATAACATACCCAAATGTATTGGTAAAAAAAAAGATTTTTATAAAAGAACTCTAGCAGAATGTTTTGTTAATGGTGAGAGTTTATCAAAATTTTTAGTAAGAAGTGGTTATGCTTTTGCTTATAGAAAATATTCAAAAAAATTTATTAAAGATGAGGATTTTGCAAAAGCAAACAAACTAGGAATGTGGTCAATGACTTTTCAATATCCGTGGGATTTTAGAAAAAATTTATAAAAATTTAAAGGAGATTAAATTAATGAAATATATTTTATTAGGTATGGCGCTAGCTTTTGCAATGTATCTTGGCGACAAATACATTTTTTAAAAAAATTTAAAGGAGAAATATAAATGAAAAAATTAACATGCCATTGTGGAGGTGTAGAAGCAGAAGTTAATGTTCCTGAAAATGGATTTGAAAAGATTATGCGTTGTAATTGTTCTATCTGTAAAAGAAAAGGATACATTATAGGAGTTATTGGACCAGATGATTTTAAACTAGTTAAAGGAGAAGAACTTTTAACACTTTATCAATTCAAAACAAAAACTGCTCAACATTATTTTTGTAAAGTTTGTGGTATTCATACTCACAATAGACCAAGAAGTAATCCAAAAATCTATGGTGTAAATATTGCTTGCATTGAAGGCATCAAACCATTTGAGATAGAAAATATTCCAGTGAACGATGGAGAGAACCATCCAATGGATCAAAAAAAATAATTTTCTATATGCAATCAATTGCCGAATGTTACAAAAAAGTTAGTAAAGATTGTTTTAAATTTATAAAATCACAAGAAACTCCAAAAGATAAATTTAAAAATAAAGAAAAAATGATTAAATCTTTTCTAGTTCCGGTTAGTTTTTGGATTGCAAATAAAGCAAGTAAAAAAAAACCTTATATCTTAGGTCTTGCAGGAGGCCAGGGAACAGGCAAAACAACAATCAGTTCAATTATTTCAATTATCTTAAGAAAATATTTTAAATTAAATGTTTTTACAATTTCAATAGATGATTTTTATAAAACAAGAAAAGAAAGATTATTATTATCTCAAAAAATACATCCTTCTTTAATGATTAGAGGTGTTCCAGGAACACACGATATAAATATTATGTTGAATTTTTTTAAAAGAGTAAAAAGTAAAAAATTTAGAAAATTAAAACTTCCCAAATTTAATAAAGCCATTGATGATAGGTATAAAAAAAAATTATGGTATTCGATCAGTAAAAGACCAGATATTATAATTTTTGAAGGATGGTGTGTTGGTGCTAGAGCTGAGAAAAACAGTACACTTAAAAAAGCAATAAATTCTTTAGAAAAAATAGATGACAAAAAATTGACATGGCGGAAGTTTGTAAATCATCAATTAAAATCAAAATACAAAAAATTATACAGTAAATTAAATTGCTTATTATTTTTAAAGGCCAATAATTTTAGTTTGCTTCAACAATGGAGATTAAAACAAGAAAAAAAACTTTGGTTAAAAAATAAAAAATCAAGTAATAATAAAATTATGAACAAGAAAGATGTGATTAAATTTATGCAAACCTATCAAAGAGTAACTCAAAATATGTTTAAATATGCGCCAAAATATGCCTCGATAATTTTAAATTTAAATAGTAATCATCAAATTAAATTTATTAACTATAAAAAAAAATGATAAAAAAAATTGCTTTAATACTAATATTTTCTTTATTTGTAATAGGTGAAGTATTTGCTGTTACTTTATATGACGCTCTTAATTTAGCATTTAAAAATAATGCTGAATTAAACGCCGAGAGAGAAAATATTGAGGTTGCTAAGCAAGACTTAAATATTTCAAAAAGCAATTATCTTCCAACAGTGACAATAACGGGATCAAAAAGCGAAGAAGATACAAACAAGTTAACAAAGCAAGGTGGTGCCACAGCAGCAATTAATGATGTGAATCCTTTAACTAAATCATTTAAAGTTGATCAGAAAGTCATAGATTTTGGAAGAGGAGCTGATTATAAAAAAAATAAATCAGGAATTGTTTTAGCTGAAGCTAAATTATTAAAAAAAGAACAAGAAATATTGTATAAAACAATAGAAGTTTATTCCGCATTAAATTTAGCTAATGAGGAACTGTCAATAAATAAAAGAAATACTAATCTTCTTGAAAGACAAGTAGAAACAGATAGCATTAGACTTGATAAGGGAGAAATAACACTATCCGATTTAGCACAATCCGAAGCATCTTTTTTAGGCGCAAAAGCAAAACTTATTAAATCACAAAATAACTTGATAACAAGCAAATTGAATTATGAAAACGTTATTGGTCCAATTAACGATTTAAATAATCTTGAAAAGTCAAAAAGTTTTATCGCAGAAATTCCTGAAAGTTTAAATTTATCTTTAGATTTATCTAAAAAAAATAATCCAGATTTAATAATTTCAAAAATTGAATTTGAACAGTCAGAAAAAGATGTTCAAATAGCAAGATCAGATTTAGCACCATCAGCAGATCTATCTTTTGAAAGAAGTTATAATGAAGATCTAAGCTCTACCTATGATGAGCGAGAAAAAGATATTTTAAAAGCAACAATTACATGGCCTTTTTTCTCCGGTGGAAAAAATTATGCAACACTTAAAAAAAATAAAAATTTAAAATCTAAAAAAAAATTACTTTATGATTATGCAGTAAAAAGCAATGAAACAAATGTAGCTAGTGCTTGGTCAAATTTACAGTCATCAAAAAGTCTTTTGGCTTCAGTAAAATCCCAGGTTAGTGCTGCTGAAATAGCAAATGAAGGTATAACAAGTGAATATGAAAGTGGAGCTGGAAATAGATCTACCCTTGATATTATTCAATCTAATTCTCTTTTGTTAAATGCTAAAATTTCTTTATCGAATGCTGAGAGAAATTACTTACTATCCCAATACAATCTATTAAAATCCATTGGACTTCTAAATAGCCAATATTTAAAACTTCAGTAAGTATTGGGTTTTTTAATCAATTTTAGAATTTTATTGATAAAGAGAACAAAATGTGTACATTTAAAACATGATTCGTGTATCAAAAAAAGTAAAAAAAGAGGTAAAAAATGACAAAAAATAACTTAAAAGTAGTAAAATCTACTAAAAATCAAGAATTGGAAAACAAAGAAAAAAATAAAGCTTTAGATGCAGCTATAAGCCAAATAACAGATACTTTCGGAAAAGGTTCGGTAATGAAGCTTGGTCAACAAAAAGCTATGGATGTTGAGTCTATTTCAACTGGTTCATTAAGCTTAGATTTGGCTCTAGGAATTGGTGGACTGCCAAAAGGAAGAGTTATTGAAATTTATGGACCAGAGTCTTCTGGAAAAACAACACTTGCTTTACAAGTTGTTGCAGAAGCTCAAAAAGCAGGTGGAATCTGCGGCTTTGTTGATGCAGAACATGCCTTGGATCCAGTTTATGCAAAAAAATTAGGTGTAAATACAGAAGAACTATTAATTTCGCAACCTGATACAGGAGAACAGGCTCTAGAAATTACAGATACTTTAATTAAATCTGGCTCTATGTCAGTTCTTGTTATCGATTCAGTTGCAGCTTTAACGCCACGAGCAGAAATTGAAGGTGATATGGGTGATCACCACGTAGGTCTTCAAGCAAGATTAATGAGCCAAGCATTAAGAAAATTAACTGGCTCTATATCTAGAACGAACACAATGGTTATTTTTATTAACCAAATTAGAATGAAAATAGGTGTTATGTTTGGAAGTCCAGAAACTACTTCTGGAGGAAATTCACTTAAATTTTATTCATCAGTAAGAATGGATATTAGGAGAACAGGAGCAATTAAAGAAAAAGAAAACATAATTGGAAACACAACAAGAGTAAAAGTTGTTAAAAACAAAGTAGCACCTCCGTTTAAAGTTGTAGAATTTGACTTAATGTATGGAAAAGGAATTAGTAAATCAGGAGAACTAATTGATCTAGGGGCAAAAGCCGAAATAGTAGAAAAATCAGGTGCATGGTATGCTTATAAGGGTGAAAAAATTGGACAAGGTAGAGAAAATGCAAAACTCTATTTAGAGCAAAACCCTAAAGCTGCAGCAGAAATAGAAATGGCTATAAGAGAAAAAGCTGGCGTAATTTCAAAAAAAATTGAAGGAAATCCATTAGATCAGGAAAAAGAAAAAACTGAATCAAAAGAAGAAGAAGTACCGTCAAAAAAGAATTAACTTTTAGTTATCTAAAAAGGCGCTTATTTTAAGCGCCTTTTTTCCCATCAGCCATCTAGACATCGAACAAAAAAGCTGTATTTTAAAAATATGGCTGACAAAACACTAAATGAAATAAGAAACTCTTTCCTCAAATATTTTGAAAAAAACGATCATAAAATAGTTGAGTCTAGCAATTTAGTACCCAATAACGACCCCACATTAATGTTTGCAAACTCAGGAATGGTTCAGTTTAAAAATGTATTTACAGGTTTAGAAAAAAGAGATTATCAAAGAGCAACCACTTCACAAAAATGTGTAAGAGCAGGTGGTAAACATAATGATCTAGAAAATGTTGGTTATACTCCAAGACATCACACATTTTTTGAAATGTTAGGAAACTTTTCTTTTGGTGACTATTTTAAAGAACATGCAATTGAACTAGCATGGAATTTAATAACAAAAGATTTTGGTTTAGATAAAAATAAGCTTTATTTTACTGTATTCAACGAAGATGATGATGCATTTAATCTCTGGAAAAAAATAACTGGACTTGGCGAAGATAGAATAATTAAAATTTCAACTTCGGATAACTTTTGGTCTATGGGAGAAACTGGGCCATGTGGACCTTGCTCTGAAATATTTTATGATCATGGAAAACATTTAAAAGGTGGTTTGCCAGGTACCAAAGAGCAAGATGGAGATAGATATATAGAAATTTGGAATTTAGTATTCATGCAATTTGAACAAATTTCTAAGGATAAAAGAATAGATCTTCCAAAACCTTCCGTTGATACAGGTATGGGTTTAGAAAGAATAACTGCTTTATTACAAGGAACTCATGACAATTATGAAACAGATCATTTTATTAAACTAATAAATTCCATTTCCGAAACTGTTAAAGTAAAACCAAGCGAAAAAAATATTTCAAGCTTTAGAGTTATTGCAGACCATTTAAGAGCAAGTTCTTTTTTAATTGCGGAAGGTGTTTTACCTTCAAACGAGGGTCGTGGTTATGTTTTAAGAAGAATTATGAGAAGAGGCATGAGACATTCTCATATGTTAGGAGCAAAGGAACCAATATTTTTTAATATTTATAAAACATTAATGAACGAAATGTCTGAAAATTATCCAGAGCTTAATAGAGCAGAGTCTTTGATAAAAGAAACATTAAGAACTGAAGAAGAAAAATTTTTAGTTCTTCTTGAAAGAGGTATGAAAATTTTAAATGAAGAAATTAGTAAAGTTGATAAAACTTTGCCCGGCGAAGTTGCTTTTAAGCTTTATGACACTTACGGCTTTCCTCTAGATTTAACTGAAGATATTTTAAAAAATAAATCACTTACGGTTGATCATAAAAAATTTAAAACATTAATGACTAAAAGCAAAGAACTTGCAAAAAAAAATTGGAAAGGTTCTGGAGATAGTTCTGTTGAGGAAATGTGGTTTGGAATTAAAGATAAGTTAGGACCTACTGAGTTTTTGGGATATGAAACCAATCAGGCTGAGGGGACAATTCTATCATTAATTAAAGACAATAAAGAAGTGAAGAGTTTAAAAAAAGATGATGAAGCAGTTATAATTTTAAATCAAACACCTTTTTATGGTGAGTCGGGAGGACAAATTGGTGACACTGGTTTTATAAAATCAGGAGAATTTAAATTCAAAGTAAATGATGTTAAAAAAAAAATAGGCGACCTATTTATTCATTATGGAAAAGTTGAAAATGGATCCATAAAATTGAATGATAATGTTGAAATGAAAATTGATAGCGAAAGAAGAGAGAATGTAAGAGCATATCATTCTGCAACTCATCTTCTACACGAGTCTTTAAGAAGAGTTTTAGGTGCACATGTAACCCAAAAGGGATCTTTGGTTGCTCCAGATAGACTTAGATTTGACTTTAGTCATATGAAACCTATTTCAGAAGAAGAAATAAATAAAATTGAAAATTTTGTTAATAATATGATTGAAAAAAAATCTGATGTAAAAACAAGATTAATGACACCAAAGGAAGCCGTTGAAAATGGAGCTCTGGCTTTATTTGGTGAAAAATATGGTGAAGAAGTTAGGGTTCTTTCTATGGGTAACGAAAAAGATAAATATTTTTCAACAGAACTTTGCGGTGGCACACATGTAAGAAACACAGGAGATATAGGCAAATTTAAAATTGTTAGCCAATCATCTATTGCCGCAGGGGTCAGAAGAGTTGAGGCTCTTAGAGATAAACAATTACAAGAATATCTTACAAAAAAAGAAAAATTATCTGATCTATCAACGCAAAAAAATGAAGAACTTATTAAAGAGCTTTCAAGTAAAATTATAAAGCTTGGCGGCAAACCAAACTTAAACAATGAAAATCATATAGATTTAATAAAAGATTTAACCAAACAATTTGATCAACTTTCAGTTAATAAAATATTAAGTAATAAATCTAAAAATATTATTAAAGATGAATCAATTAATAATATTAAAGTAAGATTTCAAAAAATAACTGACCTTCCACCAAAAGATTTACGGAAGTTAATTGATATTGGTAAAAAAGATATTGGCGACGGTATAGTAATTATTTTTGCAAGCAAAGAAGGGAAAATCGGATTAGCTGTTGGAGTTACTGATAAACTTACTAATAATTATGATGCAGTAAAATTTGTTAAAATTGGATCAGAAATAGTAGGTGGTAAAGGAGGTGGAGGAAGAGCTGATTTTGCTCAAGCTGGAGGTACTGACCCTAGTAAAATTGATCAAGCTATAGAAAAATTAAAATCTTTAATTTAACTCTTTCTTTAAATTAAGATCAATTATATCTAAGAATTGATTTGTATTTAAATATTTTGTTGATGGTCCAATAAGGATAGCTAGATCTTTTGTCATTGATCCACTTTCAACTGTTTCTACACAAACTTTTTCTAATTTTTTTACAAATTTTTTTAGATCTTCATTATCATCAAGTTTTCCTCTGTGATAGAGGCCTCTTGCCCATGCAAAAATAGAGGCTATAGGATTTGTAGAGGTTTCTTTTCCTTGTTGATGCAACCTATAGTGTCGTGTTACTGTACCATGTGCAGCTTCAGCTTCTATAGTTTTTCCATCTGGAGTCATTAAAACGCTTGTCATAAGTCCTAGCGAACCAAATCCTTGTGCCACAGTATCAGATTGTACATCTCCATCATAGTTTTTACATGCCCAAATATAATTTCCATTCCATTTCATTGCACATGCAACCATATCATCTATAAGTCTATGTTCATAAGTTATTTCTCTTTCTTTAAATTTTTCCTCAAATTCATTTTTATAAATTTCTTGGAATAAATCTTTAAATCTTCCATCATAATTTTTTAAAATTGTATTTTTAGTAGAAAGATAAACTGGCCATTTTCTATTAAGCCCATAGTTCATACAAGCTCTTGCAAAATCTTTTATGGATTGATCCAAGTTGTACATTGATAGAGCGACACCTGGACCAGGAAAATTAAATACTTCAAATTCTTTCTTTTCTTTTCCATCTTCTGATGTCCATTTCATTTCCAGTTTGCCTTTACCAGGGACTTTAAAATCTGTTGCCCTGTATTGATCCCCAAATGCATGTCTTCCAATGCAAATTGGATTAGTCCAACTTGGTACTAGTTTAGGAATATTTTTACAAAGTATAGGCTCTCTAAAAACTGTGCCTCCTAAAATATTTCTAATGGTACCATTAGGAGATCTCCACATTTTTTTTAATTTAAATTCTTTTACTCTTGATTCATCAGGAGTGATTGTCGCGCATTTTATTCCGACGCCAGTTCTTTTAATTGCTTTGGCACAATCAATAGTTATTTGATCATTTGTTTTATCTCTATTTTTAATTCCAAGATCATAATATTCTATACTTAGATCCATATAAGGAAGTATAAGTTTATTTTTTATAAACTCCCAAATAACTCTAGTCATTTCATCGCCATTTAGCTCTACAATTGGATTTTTTACCTTAATTTTGGTCATTATTTAGATGTAACTTATTAATTGAATTTCATTGTTTTATATACATATTAATCGAAAATTTGGCAAATATATGAATATGATAGATAAAGTTTTACCAAAGATACATAACGAAGGATACAAATTTATAATAATCTTTGTATTCGTAACTATAATTTTATATTTGGTTCATGGTTTTTTAGGATTCATTGGACTCGTTTTAACAATTTGGTGCTACTATTTTTTTAGAGATCCAGAGAGAATTTCAATTCAAGATGATAGTTACTTAGTAAGCCCAGCAGATGGCATAGTTTTACAAGTTCTTGATACAAACGGTCCAAAAGAATTAAGTTTAGAGAATAGAAAATTTAAAAAGGTTAGTATATTTATGAATGTTTTTGATTGCCACGTTAACAGATCTCCTTGTGCAGGAATGGTATCTGATATTTTGTACAAACCTGGCAAATTCATTAATGCTTCATTTGATAAAGCAAGCGAGGATAATGAGAGAAATTATTATAAAATTAAAAATAATCAAAATGAAGATATAGTTGTAGTTCAAATTGCAGGATTAATAGCTAGAAGAATTATTACCGAAGTAGACAAAGATCAAGAACTAGAACAAGGCAAAAGAATTGGAATGATTAGATTTGGAAGTAGGGTAGATGTATATTTTGAAAACTATGATCCTTTGGTAAAAATTAATCAGAAGACTGTTGCAGGAGAAACTTTAATAGCTAAAAAATAAATTATGGAGCCACAAAAAAATAATTTTAAAATAGTTTCAAACAAAAATACAAGAGTGATATTGCCTAACATTTTTACTCTAGTAGGTGTATGTATAGGATTGAGTTCAATTAAATTTGCTTTTGATGGTAAATTTGAAATTTCAGTAATTGCAATAATAATCGCAGCAATTATCGACGGCTTAGATGGACGTATAGCAAGATTGATTAAAGGAACTTCAAAAGTTGGAAAAGAATTAGACTCACTTACTGACGTAATCAGTTTTGGAGTGGCTCCAGCATTTATAATGTATTTTTGGAAATTAAATGAACTTGGCAGAATTGGTTGGTTAATTTGTCTAATTTATGTAATTTGTGTAGCGTTGAGGTTAGCAAGATATAATGTAAGTTCAGGCAACGAACCATCTTGGAAAGATAATTATTTTGAGGGAATGCCATCTCCAGCTGGAGGTGTTCTTGTATTAATACCATTAGCGTTTAGTTTAAGTGAATTGCAATTTATAACAATTAATTATGATTTAATTGTTCCATTTTTTTTTATAATAATTTCATTTTTATTAATTAGCAAAATACCAACATACTCTTTAAAGAGAATTGCAGTACCAAGAAGCATGACAATTTTCCTGTTATTTTCAATTATACTTTATTTTGGTTTATTATTAATCTATAATTTTAATACTATTTTGGTATCAGGTTTGGTCTATCTTTTGTTTATACCAGTAAGTGCAATACATTATTATAAAACAAAGGGAAAATTAAAGGGACAATTTAAGACACAATTTGATGATAAAGAAGATCACGAAGACATATTATAAATGAATAAAAACACAATTGTTTCATTGGCAGACTCAAATTATTTTGATCTTTTGAATGAATTAATAGATTCTATAAAAAGTTTTAAACAAAGTTCGGGAATATCAATCTGTATACTAGATGCCGGTTTATCAGAAAAGCAAAGAGAAAAGTTATCAGGAAAAGTAGATGAGATTAAGAGTGCAGAATGGGATATAGATGTTCCTAGCTTTAAAGTTATGGGAAAAGATTGGTTGAAAAGTCAAGTTTCTCGAGCTTTTCTCCCAA
>Ga0208764_10001972_pt1 | contig 13028 bp, 14 predicted proteins | sample ETNtaG_18_FD_185762 | JGI IMG/M metagenome (GOLD analysis project Ga0208764, IMG submission 185762) | Marine microbial and viral communities from oxygen minimum zone, Eastern Pacific Ocean - ETNP201302SV91 (SPAdes) (version 2) | ecosystem: Environmental > Aquatic > Marine > Oceanic ... | reverse complement strand
CCAATTTTTTCGCTTATGTTTATTCAATGGTCGCGAATATCGCGACTTACCTATGCTAGTCTTTTTTGGTGTTGGTTTCTTCCTTAAAACCTGTTCTATATTCTTCCCTCGTCTTTTTGCCATTTATCTAACTCTCATTATCCCATTCGTTTACGTTATTTTTTTGATATTCATATACGAGTTTCATTCCATTCCACTCGTTTTTTGTAATGCGATATTCGTTTGCCGGTGAACCTCGTTTAGGCCAAACAGATACTCGCATACAATCTTTGTTCTGTTTATAAAATACATGCCATTTATTTTCTAATACTGTTTGCTCGAATTCTTTATCATTAGCAGTATCATTAATCATTTTTTCAAAATGATCTACTGGAAAAATATATGTATGTACAAGAACATCTGATACTCTAAAACTAACTGTTACTTGTTTTTTCTTTTTAAACAAGTAAACTTTACATGCTTGTTTAAATGCTTCCATCGTCTATTAATTGTTTAATTGTTTGTGGATACATAATATGTTCTATATATGTATGTACCATTTCTTTTACTTCTTCTAAGGGTTTATCCCTTAATTGCATTGCTCTTTGATCGATTATTGCTCCGCTATCTACTTCAGGTGTTACCCAATGTACAGTTGCACCAAACACTTTACATCCGTAATTGTATGCTTCTTCTATTGCATTTGTTGATCCTTTAAATGCCGGAAGTAATGATGGATGAATATTAATTATTTTACCTGTCCATTTTTCACAAAACCAAGGCGATAAAATTCGCATCCAGCCAGCAAGTACAATTAAATCTGTATCGTGTGGTATTCCAAAATCAATTTTCTTGTCATATTCTTCTCTAGTTTCACCTTGTGGCTTGACAAGATAAGAGGCACAATGGTCAGAATCTTTTGCTCGTTTTATTATACCGGATTTCGGATTATTTGTCAAGACTTTATTTACAATAATTCCTTTATCTATTATTGCTTGAAAATTAGTACCTTCGCCAGAGGCCATTACTACTATTTTTTTAATAGAACTCATGTTTTAAATCTTTCCCATATATAGGATGATAATGTATTTGTTGATTAGGTATAATAGAACGTACATTTTCTGCAAATTTATGATCATACAAAGTCATAACTTTTAATGATAATTGCTCTTTATATTCCTCTAACGATGCTATCTTTTTAATTACTTTGTCATTACTAAATTCTGGGTGAAACGAAAGATGTAATAGAACATTATTTTCTAATAATTCTTTATATCGTTTTTTCGACGCCGTGCCGTTAGATGATATAATTACTGTATAATCTATTGTTTGAGCATATTTGACCATTTTTAATATATCAGGATTTAAAGTAGGTTCTCCGCCTGTTATAATTAGTTTCTTTTTTTCATGTTGTAAATGAATTAAACTTAATGCATGTTCGAACTCGCCTATTGAAAGATGTGGAGAATCTGCATCGTGTATACCTGAAGGACAATAACTGCAATCAAAATTACATCTTTTACCAATAAAAAAATGTACCTGTGGCCAAAGGTGTTCATGCATACTTGATAATGCTATAATTTCATCGCCATCTTCTATATTTGGTATTACAGCATCATTACAATAAAATTCTTTTAAAACATTAAAACGTTTATCTAAAAAATAATCAAAGGTTTCATTGTTAATAGCCTTAGGCATATTAATATCTGAATCACAAAAACAATTACCACGCCTAAGTATACAAGTATTGTTTGTATTTTTCTTTAATTCTGAAAGTGTCCACCAAGGATTATCCCATTCGGTGTGATATACATTTCCGCATACTCCACTCATAACAGACCCGTCTGGATTTAACATATAAACCCATGAGTCAATTGGACAATACCAGCCTTTAAAATTTATTTGTAATAATTTAAGATCAACCATAGGAATTTGTTTAAATTCTCTATGCTGATTTAAGACAAGTAAGTTACTCATTTAGAACTTTTTTAAATATGTAATCAACATTTTTTATATAATACCCTACATTAAAAATATCGTTTACTTCGTCCATAGATAAAACGTTATTTGTTATTAAGTTTTCTTTAAAACTACCTTGTTGGTGTGCGGAACTTTGTACTTCTTCATACGCCTCTTCTCTGGTTAATCTTTTTTTATTAATTAAGTAAAGAAGAACTTGTTGCGAATAAACTAATCCACCAGTAAAATTTAAATTGTCTTTCATTCGCTCTGTGTCTACAACCATGTTTTCAACAACACCAGTTAATCGTGTTAGTGCAAATGATACATATGAAAACGTATCGGGTAAAGTAACACGTTCAACACTAGAATGGCTAATATCTCTTTCGTGCCACAAGGCTATGTTATCTAACGATGGTGCTACGGCACTTTTAATAAGCCTTGCAAGCCCAGTTAAGTTCTCTGTCAGTATAGGATTTTTCTTATGTGGCATTGCACTAGAACCTTTTTGTCCTTTAGTAAATTGTTCTATTACTTCACCAACTTCAGTACGTTGTAAGTGCCGGATTTCTACTGCTAAGTTTTCTATACATCCACCCATAATTCCTAAGTAACTCATTAATAATGCAAAACGATCTCTTGGAATAACTTGTGTACTAACATCCTCCGAGGATAAGCCTAGTTGATCTGATAAGTATTCTTCTATTTTTGGATCAATAACAGAATATGTACCAACTGCACCGCTACACTTTATTCTACAAATATCATCTATTGCATCCTGAAGTAATCGTAAGCATCTATCAAATGCCGAATAGTGGCCTAATAACTTCAACCCAAATGTAGTTGGCTCTGCATGTATACCATGTGACCTACCTACACATATTGTATTTTTATGCGCCTTTGCTTGTTTCTTTAATACATTTGTAATATTTTTTAAACGATCTATTATTATACGCATTGAGTAATTTATTTGCATTGCATTACAAGTATCTAATAAGTCTTGACTTGTCATGCCCATGTGTATATACTTTGCACTAGGCCCTATCATATTTGATAGATGAGTTAAGAATGCTAATACATCGTGTTTAGTTGTTTTTTCTATTTCATTTATTCGTTCAACAGCATTTTCAACTTCTACACAAGCCCATCGGCTTTCTGCTATTTTTTCTACTGCTTCTGCAGGAATGTTTCCGTACTTTGCTTGTGCTTCACAAACTATTAATTCAATATCAAACCAGTTTTGAAATCTTGCTTCGTCAGACCAAATACCTTTTATATCTTTACAAGTGTATCTACTATGCATTAAAAATCCTCCAATATTTTAAACCCATCCTGTGAGCAATGATAAGATTCAAATGCTCGTTCCGGATGCGGCATCATGCCTAATACATTGTTATTACGTATTCCACAAATACCCATTGTGGAACCATTTGGATTGTTTTCACGCAAATAATATGAATATGCTACTTTTTGTTCTGCTACTAACCATGAAGGGTCAGGGTGATAGTAATTACCTTCTGCATGGGCAATAGGTATTCTGCGTTGGTGGTGTACAGGCCAAGTAATTATATCCATTGGTTTACATATAAATTTTTCTGTACTGTTTATTCGTAACGTTCCTGGTAACAATCCTGCTTCACATAGTATTTGAAATCCATTACAAATACCTAGTATTTTTCTATCAGTTTTTTTAAGTTCTGTTATAATAGGACTAAGGGTTGCTAATGCTCCTGCACGTAAATAATCACCATAACTAAATCCTCCGGGCAATACATACATATCAACATTAGGTAATCTTGTTTCTTTATGCCATACACGAATAGGTTTAACTTTTGTATATGCATACAAAAATCGTTCCATTTCATTATCGCAGTTGCTACCTGGAAATATTATAATTGCTGTTTTCATAATCTTGTATTAACCCTACTCCGCCTATTACTGGCGTTGGCATAATGCCCTTTCCTGATGTTTCATTGTAAAAACTTACATTACCACTAACAACAGGAAACAATAATTCTTCACATGTTTCTGACATGCCTATACATGTTTCTTTAAAGTCATGCATAACACTTGGATTTTCTGGATTACCAAAGTTTAAACAATTTGTTATACCCAACGGTATTGCATTTACTGACATTAATTTATAATAACAGTCATATATTATATTTCTAATACCACTTCTTGGATTATAATAACAAAATGGTGCACAACTTATAGTTGTCATTGCTATTGCTTTTTTACTATTTGGTATTCGTACAATAGCAGGATCTGCTTGTGGTCCTTGTATTGTGTTTCCTATTACTTGCGAATCATATTGTTCCCATACCCAATTCATATCAAACTCTGTAACTATTGGTATGTTTATATCTTCGCATTTTACTTTTACTGTTGGTCGGTGTAACTCAGGTGCATCTAATGCTTCTAATGGAATATCACATACTACTTCATCTTTAACCCGTACAGTAAAATTATTTGTATCAGTAAGTGTTCCTATTGATACATAATCTAAATCCCATTTTTGAAATATACTTTCTACTTCTCCAGTTTTTTCGGAATTTAAAACAAAAAGCATTCGTTCTTGGCTTTCACTTAATAGTATTTCCCAAGGTTCCATTCCGTCTTCTCTTAAAGGAATTTTTGATATATCTATATCAATGCCGTATCCTCCTTTAAGTGCTACTTCTGATGTTGATGAAAGTATACCTGCCGCACCCATATCCTGTGCCGCAATTACTGTACCTGTTTCAAATAATTCTAATGATGCTTCTAGTAATAACTTTTCTTGGAACGGATCGCCTACTTGTACTGTCGGGCGTTTATCTTCACCTTCCGTAAACTCTTCGCTTGCCATAATAGCACCACCAATGCCATCACGCCCTGTCTTTGCACCTACGTAAACAACAATTCCTTTTTTATTTGGAATACTTGTAAAGATTTCTTTATTAGTATAACCAACTGTCATGGCGTTAACAAGAGGATTCTCTCTATAACATTCAAAAAAATGGCACTTGCTACTAACTGTAGGCACGCCAACACAATTACCATAATCAGCAATCCCTTTAACCACCCCATCGATAACCCTTCTATCATCTGTTGATCCAAAATGTAATGAATTTAAATTTGCAATAGGGCGAGCACCCATAGTAAAAATATCACGCATAATGCCACCTACTCCTGTTGCGGCGCCTTGATAAGGTTCTATATAACTAGGATGATTATGACTTTCTATTTTAAACACTATTTTATCACCACCACCTATATCAATTACACCTGCATTTTCGCCAGGACCAGATATAACATGATCACCATCGTAACCTGTATATAGTTGCTTTAGCCAATACTTAGAACTTTTATATGAACAATGTTCACTCCACATTGCATCAAATACATGAAGCTCTGTTGTATTAGGCTGTCGCTCTAATCGCTTGTTTATTAATTCAATTTCGTTATTCGCTAACATAATCTATTTCATAATCGTATAATAAGGTATTAACAAGAATGTCTTCACACAATTTTTTAATTTCATGATGTGGTGCATCAAAATAAAATACTTGTCCTACTTGCATATTTTCAATATTCCAATCAGTAGTTGCATTAACATTTAATGAAATAGCATCACCTTGTATATCTTTAATACCTTTTCGTAGTTTTGTTGTAACTTTAAATCTCATTCCCAACTCACTATTATTCTTTTTGCAAATAAAGCCGCATTAATTGCACCGTGTTTGCCGACAGACATACATGCAACCGGTACGCCCTTTGGCATTTGTACTATGCTCAATAAACTATCAATACCCATTAAATCGCTTTTCATAGGTACACCAATTACTGGTAAATTAGTTTGTGATGCAACTACTCCTGGTAATGCCGCCGCCATTCCAGCCGCGGCTATAATTGCTTTATAGCCTTTTTCTTCCCAATCCTTTATATGTTTAGTTACGTCTTCAGGATTTCTATGTGCTGAAGCAACAACCATTTCACATTCAATACCTTCTTCTTCTAACTTGTCAGAACAATTTAACATTGTTTCCCAATCACTCTGACTACCTAGTATAATTCCTATCATTTTGTTCCTTTTTTAATTGTTTCAATTTCCACCTTTCCACATGGATATTTTTTCTGCCTCGAATATATTATAACATTGATATATTTTTAATATATCATATGGTAATTTATTCGCTATAATCATTTCAAAAAATTCCATAGTTAAATTATGAAAATTACAAGCCATTCCTCTAGTGTTTTGTATTTGACGTGTAACCTCCGGAGTTCTACTTACCATTAATAAATCTTTTATAGTTGTACACTTTTTTAAAAAAATTGTATACTGATTATCTTCCTCTAAAGGATTCATTCTTCTATATATTTCTATAATATCTTTATCTACATTACTAATTGCATTAACAAATACTTCACTGTCTTTACCAAGTATATCAATTTTACATTCTTTTTTTAAGTATCTGAATACTCTATGTAATTGGCCTAAATCAAAATCGTGATCTCGGAAATGTTGCTCAAGAAAATAAGTTATTAACTTATTCACACTACCTCACCTAAATATGTCCATTCATTTTTATACATTCTTTGTACATGGTCTTTTGGCATAACTACCATCATACCTATACCACAATTAAATGTACTACGCATTTCTTCCATTGTCAAGTTTGCTTTATTTTGTATCCACTCAAATAAATTATCATGACTATAAAATCCGTCATGTTCATATTTTACTGTTAATCCTTCTGGTAACACTCTATTAATATTATCAAATCCACCGCCAGTAATATGAGCAAGTGCATTAATAGTAATGCCCATCTTTTTTACCCTCTCAATATCGTTTACATAAATTTTAGTTGGTTCTAACAGTTGATTAATTAATACTCCTTCAGAGTCCCATTTATCTACGTATTTTCTTATTAATGTATATCCATTAGAATGAAACCCAGATGAATGATATCCTATTACTGCATCACCTTTTTGTACATTACGTGGCAACGGATAATTAACACGCCCTACACCAAATCCGCAAACATCAAATGCATCATACGCAATTACTCCAGATAGTTCAGCAGTTTCGCCACCTATTAATTCCATACCTGCTTGTGAGCAACCTTCGTGTATTCCTGCCAGTACTTGTTTAAATTCCCATTCTCTAATATAATCAGCGGCAAAGTAATCCAAAAAGAACATTGGATTTGCGCCTTTACATATTAAATCATTTACTACCATTGCCACACAATCAATGCCTATTGAGTTTAAAGGTCTTTCCCATCTTTTGTATGCTTGCTTTGCTAACAATAGTTTAGTACCAACACCATCGCAACTTGCAACCATGTCTCCATATACGGCCGCAAATCCTCCTATTTGATCAGAGTATTGTTTTATTCCGTTAACTAACTTATCTGTTTTTTCTTGGTACTCCATTTATTCCCATTCTATTGTGCCTGGTGGTTTAGATGTTATGTCGTAAACAACTCTGTTTACTCCTGGTACTCCACTTATTATATTAGATGAACATTCTTCAAGTAAGTCAGGTGGTATTCTAAACCAATCAGCAGTCATTCCGTCTTCACTTGAAACTGCTCGTAATGCAATAAGATTTTCGTATGTCCTATCATCGCCCATTACACCTACTGTTTTAATTGGAACTAAAACTGCAAATGCTTGCCAAATACCTTCAATGTCGCCTAATGTTTTTAAAAATATACTATCTGCTTCACGTAATATTCGTAACCTTTCGTGTGTTACTTCGCCCATTATTCGTACTGCTAAGCCTGGTCCTGGAAATGGTTGCCGATTTAAAATATAATCAGGCATCTTTAATTCTTTGCCTAACAGCCTAACTTCATCTTTAAATAAATTTCTAAGTGGCTCAATTAAAGTAAACTCCATATCGTCGGGTAACCCACCTACGTTGTGGTGTGACTTAATTGTTGCCGCTATATCTTTTCCTGATTCAATAACATCAGGATACAATGTACCTTGTGCTAAAAACTTTGCATCCTTTGTAACATCTTCAAAGCATCTAATAAATTCTCTTCCAATTACTTTTCGTTTAACTTCTGGATCAGTAATATTTTCTAATACTTTCCAAAACCTTTGTGAAAAATCATATTTTGTAATGTTTAATCCTAGCTCTTGCATGGATTTCATTATTTGGTTTGCTTCGTCTTTGCGAAGTAACCCTGTGTCAATAAAAACACATTTTGATTGCTCGCCTATTGCTTTATGCAATAGTGTTCCTACTACTGCGGAATCAACTCCTCCACTAATAGCAGTTGTAACTTCTCCGGCACCTACTTGTTCTCTAATAGCATTAATTGTATCTACAATGATATACTCAGAGATCCAATCCTTTTCACATTTTGCTACTTTAAATAAAAAGTTTTTAAATATATCTTTTCCGATAAGTGAATGTACTACTTCTGGATGAAACTGAACTCCATATATAGGTTTTTCTTTATGCTTAATTGCCGCAATAACATTATTAGATGATCTTGCTAAAACATCAAATGTTTTAGGTAATGTTTGTATTTCATCTCCATGACTCATCCATACTTGTGAGCCGTTTATATCAGACAATAACGGCGATTTAATTTCTTCATATATGTTAGCAAGTCCGTATTCACCTGTACCACGAATAATTCTTCCACCTTCTTTATGTACTATTTCTTGTAAGCCATAACATATACCAAGAATAGGAATGCCTAAGTTTAAAATATCTTGATCTAATTTAGGTGCTTCTGTTTCGTAAACACCTGATCGGCTACCTGATAGTATTATTGCTTTAGTATTTTTTAATTCTTCTGCTTTAACTGATGGCGGAAATAATTTAGAATAAACATTTTGTTCTCTAACCCGTCTAGCAATAAGTTGTGTATATTGAGAACCAAAATCTATTACTGCTACGGGATTATGTGTGTATTTTGCTCCAAAATCTATTACTGCTACTGTCATAATGCTCTGTACCCAATATCTTTTCTATAAAAACAACCTTCCCAATGCACTTGTTGGCATGCTAGATATGCTCTATCTTTTGCTTCTTGTAATGTTTCGCCTCTAGCAGTTATATTCAAAACTCTACCACCAGTTGTAAGGTATTCATCATTAACTTTTTCTGCACCTGCATAAAATACTTGTATATCATCTATAAATTTATCAAGTTTTTCTAATCCGTTTATTCGAAATCCTTTTCCGTATTCTTCAGGATAATCTTTTGTACACATACAAACAGTCATTGCTGATCCTTTGTATAACGTCGGTTGTGGTAACTCTTTTAATGTGCCATTAGTACATGCTTTTAAATATGGAAATAAATCACTCTCTAATAACATCATTAATACTTGGCATTCTGGATCACCAAAACGTACATTATATTCTATAACATGTGGACCATTATCGCACATCATTAATCCAATATATAATACACCTTTATAAGGAATGCCTTCGGCTTTCATTCCTTTAAGTGTCGGTTCAATAATTTCTCGTCTAATTTTAAAATCTAATTCATCTGTTATTAATGGTGCTGGTGCATATGCTCCCATTCCACCTGTGTTAGGTCCAGTATCTCCTTCGCCTACACGTTTATGATCTTGACAATAAGGAAGCATCTTATAAGTTTTACCATCTGTTAAAACAAAACAACTTGCTTCTTCACCTTCTAAGCACTCTTCAACTAATATTTTATTTGATGTAGAATTAAATTTGTTTGTTTCAAATGCTTCTTTATTTTTGAGGATGTCTTCTTTTGTTTTGCAAACTGCTACACCTTTTCCTCCACATAGTCCGTCTTCCTTAATAACAATAGGAATATTACCATTATAATGTATATCGGATCGTTTGTGTGTGGTCCATTTAGCGGTTGGAATATTGTTGCGGAGCATAAACTGTTTAGCCCATAACTTGCTTGTTTCTAATCGTCCTGCAAGTTTACTAGGAGCAAATACATTTTTACGCATACTTTCGTAATGTTCAGTAAGTCCATCGGCAATAGGTTGCTCAGGGCCGATTATAACGAAGTTGGAGTTTTCTACAAAAGATATGCCTTCTTGTTTTAATTTCCAACGTAAGGAATCTTCCCTTCCCCCGTTGCCTATCATGGTTATATTCATGCTACCTGTTGTTCATATCTGAGCGTGCCTTCTTGTGTAGGATATTTAGATGTTAAACATGCCATACAAAGTTCGCTTACTTCTTTATTTAACGCTTTTACCATACCATCCAATGACAAATACTGTAAACTGTCAGCACCAAAGTCATCTGCATTAGGTTTACTGGTGCCTGTGTACAATTCTTCTATAGTTGGAAAATCAATACCATAAAAGCACGGAGATGTAATAGGCGGACAACCTATTCTTAGATGTACTTCTTTAACACCGCTCCATTCTTTTAAATTTGTTACTAAGGCTTGCATTGTTGTACCACGTACAATAGAATCATCTATAAGTATAACTTTTTTATCTCGTAATACTTCACGTAAATGTGTAAATTTTAATTGTATGTTATATGTTCTATTTGTATTATCTATAAATGTTCTTCCTATAGAATGATTTTTAAGTAATCCTTGTACAAACGGAATATGAGTTTCTCGTGCATACTTCGCTCCTGCAACATACGAACTTTCAGGAACAGGTACTACAATATAATCGCCATTAAATTTAACTGTTTCTTCTATTGCTAATTGTTTTCCTATATTTTCTCGTACATTATATACAGATTCGCCATCCATTACAGATGCTAAGTGTCCAAAATAAATCCATTCAAAAAAACAGTAACTTGTTCGTTTACTATCAATATAATTTACTACACGGTAACCATCTGCATCTGCAATAATCATTTCTCCGGGTTTTAAATCAATTGGCTCTATTTGTAAGTTAGATAAAACTACACTTTCTGATGCAAATACTAATACATCATCTTCTGTAACTCCATAGCACATTGGTTTTAATCCTAATGGATCTCTAACTGCAACCATTTTAGCATCTGCATTTAGAAATGCAATGTTCCACGACCCATCAAAATCTTTTAATAAATTTCTAAATATATCAATAAAATTTAATTCTTCCCATGGTTTGTGTGCCTGGACTTCGCGACTAAGAAAATGCATAATAACTTCTGTGTCAGAATCGTAAGTCATATTATAACCTACATCTTCTAGTCCATGTTTTAACTTATCATAATTTGCTAAGTTACCGTTAAATGCTAAACTAAACCATTTTGATTTCCTACCATGAGGACGTTCGAACGGTTGTGCTAATTGATCTCCGTTGTCACCGCTTGTTGCATACCGCGAATGTCCTATCGCGGCATGCCCACTATAATCTTCTAATAACTTTTTACTTTTATAATGATGATTAATTTGAAAGACTTCATGAACTTTGCCATTGTCTTTATGTGTTTGGAGTATTCGTTTTCTATTTTGATTGTAAGAAGTTATACCGGCACTAAGTTGCCCCCGGTGTTGTAAATCTAATAAGCCTCTTACTATAAGGGGGTATACGTTTTTGGTTTTATCCTTTAACGAATACGCCCCAATAACTCCGCACATTTAGAATTGCTCTTTTTCAGTTGACCCTTCAATTGCACTCAATGTATTGCTACCAGTGCATACTTGACTTATTTCATCAAAATAGCCAGCACCAACTTCACGTTGATGTTTGACGGCAGTAAATCCATGTTCTTGGGCCGCAAATTCTTTTTCTTGTAAATCTACAAACCCTGTCATTCCAGTATCTCTATATTTCATTGATAAATCAAACATACTATAATTTAAACTATGAAAGCCAGCAAGTGTTATAAATTGATATGTAACTCCTAGTTCTCCTAGTTCGTCTTTAAAATTACGTATTTCAGTATCACTTAACTTTGCTTTCCAGTTAAATGATGGTGAACAATTATACGCAAACATTTTTTCAGGAAATTCTCTACGTATTGCTTGACAAAATTCTCTGGCTTCTCCAATGTCGGGCAATGATGTTTCCATCCAAATTAAATCACAATAAGGTGCGTATGCAAGTCCTCTAGAAACTGCTTGATCCATTCCTGCATTTGTTTTATAAAATCCTTCGGGTGTTCTTTCACCTGTAATAAATGTATGATCATAATCATCAGCATCTGTAACTAATAATGCACCTGCTAATGAATCTGTCCTAGCAATTAATACAGTATCAACGCCCATTATGTCTGCGGCTAGTCTAGAAGCGATAAGTTTTGATACCATTTCTTTAGTAGGTACTAATACTTTACCACCCATGTGTCCGCATTTTTTAGCAGATGATAATTGATCTTCTAAATGCACACCGGCGGCACCGGCTTCAATCATGTCTTTCATTAGTTCGTGTGCATTGAGTACTCCACCGAACCCTGATTCCATATCTGCTACAATAGGAAGAAAGAAATCTATATCTCCTTCACCTTCCATTGTTTGTATTTGATCTGCACGAATAAACGTATTGTTAATTCGCTTTACTACATTTGGTACACTATTGGCCGCATATAATGATTGATCTGGATACATCTCCATACTATCATTTGCATCGCCTGCTACTTGCCAACCACTAAGATATACTGAATCTAATCCAGCCTTTGCTTGTTGCATTGCCTGGTTACCTGTTAATGCACCTAAGGCACTAACGTAAGGTTGATCGTGTAATTTGTGCCATAACTTATTGGCACCATTTTTTGCTAAGGTGTGTTCTATTTTGACTGAGCCTTGTAATCGATTTACATCCCCAGTCGTGTACGGTCGGGTTACCCCGTCCCATCTACTACTTGCCCCCATGTTTCAGTTTTCCTACTTAAATTGTTGAGTGTATCCAGATACTACTGCATACTTCTCTTGGATTTCTGTTAATCCTTCTCCATCCCTAAATGACTGCTTATCCAGTTGTTGTTTAGGGTCTCCTTTTGGCCATATGCGCCAACTATCGTTATCAATAACATCAGCAATTACAAGTTCTCCATCGCTTGTTCTTCCAATTTCAATCTTCATATCAATTAATTCTACATCAAATTGCTTCCATGCTTTTTCTAATAATTCAAAACATGGTATCATTAATTTCGTTCTAATATATTCTAATGTTTCGTCATCT
>Ga0208764_10001970_pt1 | contig 13030 bp, 5 predicted proteins | sample ETNtaG_18_FD_185762 | JGI IMG/M metagenome (GOLD analysis project Ga0208764, IMG submission 185762) | Marine microbial and viral communities from oxygen minimum zone, Eastern Pacific Ocean - ETNP201302SV91 (SPAdes) (version 2) | ecosystem: Environmental > Aquatic > Marine > Oceanic ... | reverse complement strand
GGCATCATCTCCCCCTCTTCCCACTCTTCTCCGAGTTTACAGGTGGCGACATACATCGTGTCTGTAGGAGTAAACGAAAAGGTGAGTGCGTCCCAGTCAATTTGCTCCTCCATCGAAATCACCCCCATACCTACGTATCTGACTGCGTCGTCAACGCAGGGGGTGGTTCTCAACCATTCCGCCTGTCTTTTCTCTCACCTTTTGCAGCGATGCATCCCCATAGAATTCAAAGACACCCGCCACAATCAAGGCACATGTCCGCCGAAGAGGAGGCCTGTATTGTCGCGGCTTCCTACCAAGGATCTGGGTCGAAAACGGTGGTCGAACTCTGGCTACGCGCGCGCGAGGGCCACTCTACGCTATTGCTGGTTCATGGATTGCGACCTTTCCTTGAAATCGCTACAATGGGGTCCGCAGAGGTCCCATCACATATCATAGAAGAACGGCTGGAAAAGGCTCGCAAGGTCAAGGATGTCACATTGATTCATCCGCCAGTCGATAAGTGGACTGATTTGGGTACCAAAGCCCATTGGAAGGTTGAGGTCAAGCAACCCTACAATGTACCAAAAATTCGAGATGCTCTGAAATCCGATGGATGGATTGTAACCAGTGCAGATATCTTATTCCAACAGCGTCTGTTACTCGACCTCGACTTGGGCCCTCACATCGCTTGGAAAGGTGAGTTGCTTCCAAAGGACGGGGATACCATTCGCGATGCTGGTGGGAGGGGACTCTATCCAACCGATCAGGTGGCGCGCTGCCATATCGATGATTTACGCGCAATTGAGGCGTTCGCTGCACCGTTAGTGACCTTTTCATTCGATTTAGAAACCAGTATCGAATCTGGTCGGATTCTATGCGCTGCGGCTGTGGTTCAACAAAATGGGGAAAGTGAGACGCACACCTTCAGAGGAGATGAGCGTGAGATGCTTGAAGGCTTGACACGCCTTGTGCGTGACAGTGACCCCGATATCATCACAGGATACAACATTGACAATTTCGATTTACCGAAAATCAAGGAGCGCATGGAAGAGTTGGAGGATTCCAAGGATCGATTGACCAGAGCAATGCTCGCCGGTTGGGGCCGCGTCCCCGTCACTGAAGAGGCCTGCAAGGGGAGTGGTAGAAATGGCCCACAAATCCTCGCAAACCGTCAACAAAATCGCAAATGGACCCTGAAGGGCCGCTGTGTGATGGATGCCTGGTGGGAAGCGCGAATGACTCTACGTCCCAAGCGCGAGACGCTCAAATTCGTCTCAGAATTGTTGTTCCCGGAACGAGAAGAACTTCGCAAGATGGATGTGGATGCCAGCCGTATGGATGAGGAATGGGCGGCTCGCCCAGATGTTGTCCTCGAATATTGTGCACAGGACGCATTGTTACCCATTGAGATTCTTGATGCCATTTCCGCCACCGCACGCAAGGAAGCCCTCGCGGCTGTTGGAATGGTGCCGCTTGAAACTGCGATTATTGGCTCAACCAGTCAATGGTTGGACAGTCTCGTCATACGCCTTGCAGATCGAGAAAACATTGCTGTTCCCATGACGCGTCGTGGAGGTAAATCAGACGCCATTACCGGTGGTTACGTTCACGATATTGAAGGAGGTCGTTATCCATGGGTCGCCGTACTCGATTTCAAATCGATGTATCCTTCGATTATGATCACAAACAACATTTGTCACACAACACGTGTTGACAGTACAGACGATTCTTCCGAAGTTAACCAATCGCCCAGTGGCACGAAATTCCTGAAGAAGAAGGTCCGAGAAGGATTGGTTCCACGTTTGCTACAGGATTTGATGGCACAGCGGGATGAGCACAAAGCACTGATGAAAAGTGCGGAGGATGGATCCACACGTATGTTCCATGATCAAATGCAATCTGCGGTGAAAATTCTGATGAACACTTTCTACGGGGTGTTCGCATCTGCCTTCTATCGATTCACACACCCAGATATCGGTTCAGCCATTACCGCATGGGCTCGGTCCAATATCAAGAAAATCATCCATGCATTGGATGAAGAAGGCCATCCAGTGGTCTATTCAGATACAGATTCAGTCTTTGTGTCGGCACCTGAGGAAGGAAAGGATGCATTGGTATCATTTGGACATGAACTGGCAGGTCGCTTCACCAAAGAAGGTGCGGAACTCGAATTTGAGAAAGGTCTCTCAGTATTCTTCAGTCACGGCGCAAAGAAGCGCTATGTCGGTCGTGTAGTCTGGCCCGAAGAAGATTTGCTCATTCGAGGTTATGAGGTCAGGAGAACCGATTCCTTTGATTTGTTGAATCGGACGATGATGGGGACCTTTGAGCGAATTCTCGATGGTGATGAGGAGGGTGCCTACAAGCACGTCATCAATCTGATTCGTTCGGTGAAAGCGGGAGAAGTCGAGGTGGTAGATCTCATCCTCAGTCGTTCCTGCAAAGGCAAGGTCCTCAAGGATGGAACCGTTGATTTCTCTGTGTATTCAAATCCTGATGGGCTGCCATATGTTCAGGCGGCAAGGAAACGGATTGCACGGGGATTGCCCTTTACACCCGGAATGAAAGTCAGTTACATCGTCACAGCTGCAAAGGATGAAAATGGCCGACAAGCGGTCGAACCATGGCTGGTTGCCGAGACCGGAGACGCACCCCCTATTCCCGATTGGTCGTTCTATGCTGAACGGCTCGCTCGAGCGATGGGTCGAATCACCGAAGTGTATGGGTGGTCGGACAAAGATTTGCTATTGGGCAGCCGCCAACAAACGTTTGATTTCTTCTGACGCCGTAGGCGTCCATTTTAGCGAATGGTTGATGACGGGCAAACGCCCCCTTGAGTTCATGCGACGCGGCACAGTGCTGTTCACGACCTTCCTCTTGATGGCCACAGCAATGGCTGGGTGCCTTGATTCAATGTCGAGTAATGCCGCCCCCATCGTCTCTTTTACAATCTCACCCTCTGGGACGGTCAAAGTTGGAGAGACGGTTACGTTTGATGCATCAGCAACACGGGATCCAAACAACGATCAAATGGACTTTGAATGGAACTTTGGTGATGACAATACTCAGGATGGCATCGGCTTATCCACAGTAACACACACATACAATTCTGAAGGTCCCAAAACAATCACGCTTACTGTAACCGATAGCGGCGATATGGCCGGCATAGAAACGAAGAACATCGTTGTGGCATCTGCAGATGCAATAAAGCCCACAGCCTCAATCAACCACTACAAACAAGATGATTGCACGGGTGAAAACCCGGCTGCTGGAACACACATCCTCGTTTGGATATGTGAAGAAGAAATGGAGACTAGCGACGACACAGTGGACGCGATGACCACCATTCAATTGGATGGCTCACCCTCAGCAGCGGGCGGAGACAGTTCATATCTCACCGATTATGAATGGGACTTAGACATCCACTTCGACAGTGATGGTGATGGTGATACGGCCAACGATGTTGACAAGACGGGTGAGAACGCGGAGTGGACCAATGTTTGGCCAGGAGAATACGAAATTCGCCTCACCGTCATCGACAATGAAGGATTCGTTGACACCATGGACATGGATGTCTACGTTAATTATCGAGGCGCTTGGTCTGAATTCACGATTGATAGCAATGGAACATCGGGATCCGGTACGGTGACGTTCGCCTATCCTGTGACTTACAATCAGGATACCGGCAATACAGTTCGATATGTCAAGATTCAATTCACCTACCCTAAACAAGATGACGATTGGCAACCGGGAACCTGCATACCCGAGAGTATTTGCGCAAACAAGCTCGATGCCTACGTATACAACGGGTCACAATCCGATTCAGATACCGAAGAAGTAGCCAACACAACATATCTTGACGATGAACAGCGAACTGCTGGCGATTGTTCTGATGATGACCGCTGCATAGATCTTCGTTTGAGCACCCAACATTTCCGCAATTACCTCGATGGTGGCTGGACAGTGGATTTGGTCAACGAAAAGGCACATGATACCACTGTGAAGTCATTTGTCATCATTTTGGAGTACAAGTAAACCCATTTTGGCTTTACAGTATTGTATTTGAGCGCGCTTCACCGTATCCTTTTGTGAAGGATGCCTTCATATATGGGTGTTAGGTCGGCGGGACGCTCAAAGGAAGGACTCAACATGGGATCTCAGTGGGAAGATAAGAAAAAGCCGCACCTAAACATTGTATTCGTAGGTCACGTCGACCACGGTAAATCGACCACAGTCGGTCGTTTGCTACTCGACACTGGCCACATCGAAGACCACGTTATTGAAAAGAACGAGAAGCTAGCTCAGGAGATGGGCAAGGCCGGATTCGGTCTCGCATACGTTATGGATGGACTGAAGGAAGAGCGCGAGCGTGGAATCACGATCGACGTTGCTCACAAGGAACTATTCACACCGAACTACTACTTCACAATCATCGATGCACCAGGTCACCGTGACTTCGTGAAGAACATGATTACTGGAACCAGTCAGGCTGACGCCGCAGTTCTCTGCGTTGCAGCAAACGACGGTGTCAACGCGCAAACCAAGGAACACGCTTTCCTCGCACGCGTATTGGGTGTCAAGCAACTAATCGTTAACATCAACAAGATGGATATCTCTGGTGTCGACTACAGTGAGGACAAGTACAACAGTGTAAAGGAAGAAGTCGGCACTCTGCTCAAGATGGCTGGATTCAACCCCGCAGATGTTCCAATGGTCCCTTGCTCGTCTTTCCTTGGAGAGAACCTCTACAACAAGAGTGACAACATGGGCTGGTACAACGGTCCAACACTCTTCGAATGTATTGACCAGATTCAGATGGGTCCAAAGCCAACCGACCGCCCTCTACGACTTCCAATCCAGGACGTTTACAAGATCAGTGGTATCGGAACAGTACCTGTTGGTAAGATCGAAACTGGTGTTCTCAATGCTGGTAAGACTGTTATCTTCAACCCAAGCCAACAATCGGCTGAGGTCAAGAGCATCGAGATGCACCACACAATGGTCGACAAGGCAGAACCTGGTGACAACGTTGGATTCAACGTTCGTGGTCTATCTGCACAGGACATCCGTCGTGGTGACATTGCAGGATACGCAGACAGCGAGCCAATGTTCGTTCGTCACGACGAGACCTTCGTCGGTCAGATTCAGTTGATGGACATCCCCAAGGCTGTTGCAGCAGGTTACACACCGGTGTTCCACGCTCACACGGCTCAGGTAGCAGTTCGCTTCGTCGAGCTATTGGAGAAGACCTCCAAGGCTGGCAAGGAGGCCAACCCGGCTTTCCTAGTGACTGGTGACGCTTGCCTGATTCGCTTCCAGCCAACAAAGCCGATGGCAATCGAGCAAATGGATGCTTTCCCCGAACTTTCCCGCTTCGCAATTCGCGACATGGGCAAGACGGTTGCAGCAGGCGTTTGCATGAAGATTGAGAAGAAGTGAGATTACCACTGATTCACACCATCGGAAAAGGGATGCTCAATGCCAACGGTTACCACCATCAAATTGACTGGTGAGAACCACCTCGACATTGACGAAGTATGCGATTCCATTCGCAACATCAGCAAGAAGACTGGCGTTCAGTTGCGTGGTCCAATCCCGCTACCCACACGTCGTCTGGTTGTACCATGCCGCAAGGCACCTGATGGCGAAGGTAGTGAGACATGGGATCATTGGGAGATGCGAATCCACAAGCGTCTCCTTGAATTGGTGATTGGTAGTGCAAAGGAAGAAGGCGCCCTCCGACAGGTAATGCGCATTCCTATCCCTGACACGGTTACCATTGAACTCAGTCTACGTTCAGTATCATGAGCACAGTTCTCTCTACTCAAGAGTGACTGCTTCTGCCCAACCTGCAGCGATCAGAGTTTGAGCCATTAGTGAACCACAGTTGAATGAATCCCCTTCAAGGAGTTCGATTTCTTCTCCAGATTCATTAAGAATCGGTTCCGACATGTCTCTCAAAATCCGAAGTCGCATCATTCCGCCGGATTCAACATCTCTCGAATCACTATCCTTTGATTCATCTTCGGAGATTATTGCCTCAGAAATTTCAGGATATTCTTCCATCATTGAAATTCGATCCTCTTCGTCAAAGTCGGGATTATCCCATACCTCTGCAACATCTTGCTCGATTTCAGGTGGTTTTTGTCCGGTCAGCCCATCGGGACTGTCGACGAATTCGTCAAGTTGAGCATTCCCTGCGGGCGTGGTGACTTGAGGCATCATTTCTGCACTGAGGACTCCTTGTTGCAATCCATTCCACGAAACATTTCGTTTGTATTGCTCAATTAATTCTGATACGCCTACATGGAAAGCTCGTTCAGCCCCATCTTGGCGTTGCCAATCGACCGATGCAAGATTTGTGTTTGCTTCGGACACAGCATCACCAAACGGAGTACTCGCCAAATTGGCAAGGGCCGCGTGATTGACAAAGGCGTTCAATCGATGTCTTGTCAAATCAGCAATCGCTCTACGTAAATTCGCCTGTCGACGTGTGAGTGTTTGTGTTCGTGGTGAAAACCCCTCTATGCGATTAATTTCAGCCAACTCCAATTCAATCGATTGGAGCAACTGGGAACAAACATGCCAGAAATCAGGGCGCGGTAGATCGACTGGTAAGGCATGTTTTGCCTGCATTCTTAGCAGCGCATGGAGTTGTGCTTCGACCGCCTCTAGTTGAGGTCCTTGTAGCACTTCTTGCTCGACCATACGCTCACCGCGAACTGCCTCTCCTCCGTGCCGGTAAATGAACCATTCACTTGCATAGCGCCCTACGGGCGCTCAACTCAACCATCCGTCGTGTTCAAACCCTCAGCCGAAGGTGGCCAGTCTGAGGTGAGACCATGCGAACCGCCACCCTACTGGTTCTGCTCATGCTCTTTGCCCCGTTTGCACAAGCCATAGACAGCCCCTACATCGGTGATTCAGAGATTGTTCTCCAATCGAATGGTGATGGTACACTATCCAATCTCACAGAAGAATCATTTGAAATCCCAGTAAATTCTACGATTTTAGATGGTTGGGTTAACGTTTCTACAGGTGCCAACGGAGATGGAGGTACGGGGCAGCACTGGATTGCTGACAACCCCTCCCTCAATTTCAGTCACGGCGAATTTGATGGCACCTCAATTTCAGTATTTGAACACGAATTAACACTCGGTGTCAACCATACGGTCGGTCGCCTCGATGATTTGGAATCCCTCTCTCTGCAATTCCAAGAATACACTACTGGTGGATCAGCCGATGTGTGGAGGATGGCCGAACCTTCTCAATTCAATGGTGCCTTTGCGATGAATTACAGTGCTAGGCAGGCCGCAGGAGGCCTCATTCCCTCACTCGCTAGCGATGGTTCATTGGTTGCTGCAACCCTCCCCGAAGATCCGTTACCTGCAGGCACTTATGCCTGGCTAACATCCCCATCCAGTCCAGTACCTAGTTTGGCCAATCACTGGAAATTTTCATTCAACCATTGGTATCACCTGCACCATACAAATCAAAGTTCAGGTTCATCAGGTGCGTGGGTTGAAATCAGTTTAGATGGTGGTGTAAACTGGAATTATGTCGAACCAATTGGTGGATATAACTGGAATATATCTTCATCTGCACCGATTCCGAATGGAGCCAATGGTGCTGGTTTTGGCGTCTTTGGCGGTCCTGATGCAAGTGGTTGGGTGAACTCAACATTCGATATTACGCATCTCCACTCTGCAAGTGCAACTGCGATGCAACACCGATTCATCGTTTGGACCGATCCGACGGGCACGGTCGATCGGCCAGGTTGGTATGTCGATGAAGTCACAATTTCCAATGATGGCGAAACGCCAGGTTCGTGGTTCCATGGCTCCCTCACAGGCGAATATGCTGCGGATGCTCACGCCCATCTTACCATCCCAATTCAACTGAACACCAGTTCGGGCACATCTGGAGCATGGATGGTTCGATATTGGACCGACTTTGATTTGGAAGGCGGTTCGTGGGACAAATTTGAGGTCCGAGTTTCTAGCGATAACGTATCTTGGCATCGTTTGTCTCCAGTTGGGGGCATCCCCGGCCCCTACGGATTGACCGTTGGTGGTCAAACAATAATGGAGGATACAGGGGGCTGGATTGAAGTTTCACACCCATTCCCTTCATCGTTTACAGTTCCGAGTAATGGCAGTTTGATGCTTCGAATTTCAGTCGAAACCGACCAGATGCCTTCGTCTGGATATGGTGGTTCATTGGATCCTCCAGAAGGGGTATTCATCGATGATATGAGCATCACTCGTACACAGGCTGGTACAACCGATACCATGTGGTTTGAGAACTTCACAACCAACGGAGGCTATTGGCATGGCCTATTACCAGGTGGGATCTATGACCAATGGCAATATCTGAGCAATTGGGGAAACAATGGCCCATGGGAGACAACATGGTCGTTCGAAGGAGCCCCATCCATTGCGGATGGCTGGCATGTGCAAACACCGTATGGACAGGCATGGGAATTCGGTGCCGTATCCAACATGAGCGGTTGGGGTCCCTCATCATGGCCAAGTGGGCAGATTGGTGTTGCAATGGGCCTGGATAATATGCATGCTGCAAATTCATGGTCACACCTCATTAGCCCATCCTATCACATTCCAGCGGGGGCCAGTGCAAGGGTTTCGTTCGACCACTTCATTTGTGCTGAACCTGGATGGGATGGCGGAGCACTATACACCAGCGTAGACAATGGGACCTCATGGCAAATCTATGGCCAGGACATCCCTCTGTTTTACGATGTACAGCATTGGAATAATGCACAATCTCCTTTCTATCAGAAGTGGGTATGGGATGGTTCCAATCAGAAAGGTGGGGGCTGCTCATCCAACAAATCGTTCACGCATGTAGAGGGTGACTTGTCCAGCTTTGGTGGTCAAGATGTCATGCTCCGCTTCTCATTTTTCTCTGATACATTTATCGAAATGGATGGATGGTATATTGATGACGTTGGGGTCATTGTCGATTGGTTTGAATCCAATGGATCATGGACCAGTGGATTGATTTTGGATAACCCACATGGATTTGCTCCGACAATCGATGTTGATGCCAGTGTTCCTGATGGCGCTTGGTTAACGGCATCATTGGTCGATGCAAATGGTGATCCATTGACCGGTACGTTTCCCTCCGATGACCTCACATTCCCAGCTCTTCCGTCGGGTGATTTGTATCGAATTCGTGTTGAATTTGGAACCACAGATCACCAACTTACACCTCGAATTGTTGGATTGCATTCTGGTGCAGTTCGTATTCTCAATACCGCAGATACAACCAACGGATGGACTGTCCCCCCTTCATTAGCACACGATCACATCGATGGTAACCTATCGAACCCAACCCTCAACACTGTTCGAATCTCGGGTTCAGCAGTCTATGGGGATGCACCGATTGAAGAGGTGACAATCATCGCTGAATCGGCGGGTGCATTGTACCAACTTTGGGATGGCCAAGGCATACTTCTTGCAAGTGGCATGCTAAACAATCAGAGTGTCGTATTGCCACATGCAGCCGTCAACATTCGACCCACAATTGATCTTCAACCCGGTGGATGGGTTCGCTATGCATCGTTTACAGGCCATCTTGGAGCACCGATGAATAACGGTTCGCTGGATGTAGGGGGTGATGGTATCATCGATTGGACTTGGGATTTTGAGTCCGATGGTGCCTTTGGTTGGTACGATGGTTCACAACAAAACAATTCGACTCAATCCCAATGGGGTGTCCCTCGGGGAACAATCCTTGATCATGGTATGACTCTCTATGCAGATGCTGACATCACATGGACTTGGTCAAATGGTGTTCATGATTCTATGGAGGCCGGGCAACTTCGGGTCCTAGAATATCCTTGGACAGCAATTCAAAATCAATCTGAACCGTCAGATTTCATCTTCATCGGTGTTGCGATTTCATGGGAATCTACTGATTCGATTACAGACCTGGGTTCTGCACTTCGCGATATTCAATCAGATGCAGTGAATGGAACCGGACCTGCAATGATCTCATCGGGTAATTTACAGGTACCAATAGTCCTTGAAGCAGATCAGGGTGGTGTTGCCCTCACAGGCTCCATTTCACATGCTCAACGAATTGTCAATGAAGTCACTTCCGTGCCTAGTGGGACCATGGTTCCAGATGAGAATGTGACCATTGTAACCCATCATACTCATCTCTTTGATCGAGGCCTGTTAGATGCAGCTCTTTTGCGCCTACAAACAAGTGAAGGTCTTGATATTGAGGTCCACATTGATGATTTATCGGGGCAACCGATTGCTACGCAGGTATTCGGTTTTGACCAAATGTCACTTCAATCGATCAATGTGCAAACTGTGAGTGATAATTCATACCAAATTGAGTGGAACCTACAGACACAGTGGACTTTTGATGATCAAGATTCGATTCGAGTATTGGCTGAAACCATAGAATCTGATGGATTTACCCTCGGTCCAGGACATGCTACAATCGGTGGTTCCAACCATCAAGCGATGGAGAACGATTTGGAAGTGATTTCTTGGGATGTCAGAGATGAACAATCACGCCTTTTGTCAAATACGTGGGATGCAAGATATCCGCTCCATGCGAAAGCAGGCTCCACGATTGACGTATCCGGAGTTGTAAGGTTTGAGGGCCAAGCAAATCAACACCCTTCAGCCGATGCCTACCGGGTCGCCTTGGAACTCGAGACAAACAACGAGACCTTGCAATCGATTGGCTTGAGTGGGTCCGGTGGCCATTTTGAGGCGAGTATCGAGTTACCAATGATACCTGGGAACGTCTCAATATCCCCATGGATTTTACAAATCGGTCCATCTGGAACACCTACTATAGGTGCAGAGGACGCATCTGGTGGCTCTCTCTCGGTCGAAGTTCGAGTTGATTCGGGGGTGCCCTCACTTGGTCCGTTGATGATCCACACTCCACAAGGGGGTCAACTCGCCGATGGCAACATATTGTCCCCTGATCGAACCATACCTTTCTGGATTGAAGTTCACGACGATGAACTGTTGCAATCCTTCGTGAATTTGAGATGTTGGTTCGAAACCTACGATGATGTCAATCAAGACGGTATTCCTGACGATAATGAATATGGTGAATCCATGCAGTTCCTTGGTGGGGCGCCCCGTGGCACCATTCGTGTTGATTTCCCGGCTGTAAGTATCGCAGGGATGGAAGATGGAGAACGAATATCATGTTATATTGAAGGCAGTGATTTTGCAGGATTTTCCTACTCCAATGCAGGAGGCCCTGGATTTGACAATGATTTGGCGACCATGGTGATTGAAACCCAACAACCGACCCAAGTTTCCTTGCCTTCGATTACATTGAACCGCCATGAGGACATGTCTCTATTGCAAGGCATTGAGCACACGTTCTCATTTACCTTCCAAGATGGAAACGGTCTCAATTCCATAGATTTAATCGAAATAGATGTATCAGGTGATGGACAAGGAATCATCCAATATTACCCCCTACAGAACCTTTTGACTGCGAACGAGGGCACCTCAATCATTCCACTGGACATTATGACAGAATCATTGGGTGATGATGCATATCGTGTCGATGTAATCTTCGCCATCGATTTCCATGCACCAGAAATTTGGTTAGAGGGTGCATGGATTCCATCACTTCGAATGATTGAAGATGGTGAATTGGTCTCAAGTGGTGCGACAAATCTGGAACATCTAGCATGGGCGCTGGACAATCGATTGATGTGGAATGTCGATCAAGTACTCGATTTGACAGCGCCATCGATGCCAGCATATGATAACAGGCTCAGCCTACAACCGGGCGACTCAATGTATTTGCAAGCATCAGTTTCGCATAGAGAAACCAATACCCCCCTTGCGATTCAGTTACCAACAGATTCTGAGATTCAGGTGACGGTCGAAGGGGGTAACAACCCATATACGACATTGCACGATTCAGTTGGTGTAGGATTTAGCGCTACGATTGATTTTGGCATCGGTCATTGGCCTGGTCCAATTCATATGGTCCAATTTGGTCTGGAAAACAAGAGCGACTTGAATTCAAGTTTGCCAGACATGGTATTCGAAGTTGCAATCGATGATGTCGCACCGAGAATCGCATTCCAATCTACAAGTCTCGTGCAGCTTCGTTCAGATTCCCTAAACAATCAGTTGGTGGCATTCACAATTGAAGATGAAGGTGGAATGGGGAACCAGCCCGTAGAATTGCATTGGACTTATCACCGTGACAACATCGGATGGGGGCCAATTAGAGAAATTAATCTTGGTTTAGGTGTTCATTCAGACTTCTCTTGGGTTTATTCAACATATGTTGATTTTACACCGGCTGACGAACTTCAACCCGGCGACATTCTGCTGGTTTGGGTTGAGGGCGAGGATCTCGCAGGCAATTCTCTAGAGGGGCCTGGGACCTATGATATGCCCAAGGTACCTGCTCTAGAAATCATGCATTTCTCTCCTGAACTACTCTCGATATGGACTCATCCACCGGTCCCAGAAGTAGGACAAAATGTTCGTGTCGATGTCCGAATTAGCAACCAGGGGAATCTAGGGGGTAACCTCACAGTAGGCCTTTGGGCATGGGAATCCAGGACGAATACGGACATTCAGATCATTGATTTGAGTAGCCAAAACATATCGCTTGACCCCCGGCAAGCAACGCTGGCAACCTTCCAATTTGAAGCATGGCGAGAAGGAGATTTACAGGTATACCTTATCCTTGATGAAAACGAGTCATCTCGCATACCCATCGATCTCCCTCCCATCCGCGAAGAAGGTGCAAGTCTGAGTTGGTTTGAACGTGTATTCGGAGATGGGCCAATAGTCGTTAGCTTCCTCATTTTAGTATGCACCGCATTGGGTTTTGGAACCGCTTTACTATGGCTTCGAGATGAAGAAGAGGAAACCGATGACGAATGGGACGGTGACGAGCATGGTTGGCCCGAACCTCCCGAAGAATTTCCAGACGAAACTCCGCCCCCTATTCCACCGGGGTTAGGGGATGTCGATGAAGAGGAAGAATGAACACCAAGAAATCGGTCGCCGAT
>Ga0208764_10001966_pt1 | contig 13038 bp, 14 predicted proteins | sample ETNtaG_18_FD_185762 | JGI IMG/M metagenome (GOLD analysis project Ga0208764, IMG submission 185762) | Marine microbial and viral communities from oxygen minimum zone, Eastern Pacific Ocean - ETNP201302SV91 (SPAdes) (version 2) | ecosystem: Environmental > Aquatic > Marine > Oceanic ... | reverse complement strand
ATCCAGAAGATACTGAAGGAGTATTTCATTTAGGCTTTAAAAGGAATGAACTGCAAATCATACTGGAAAAATATGGATTCAGAGAAATTCAATTTATAACAGCGCATACTGTAAATAAAGAGGAAAATAAGTATCCCATATTTCTAGTAACAGCTACAAAAAATTAATTTCTACCCTTTTTTATTTTTGCAAATCTTTTTAAGCAGAATTGCACTCCTAGCAAGTTCATTGGCACGGGCAATAAGACTAATATCTAAACGTTAGACATTATAGAAATTTAGACTGTGCGGTACAAATATTACATTTGTGATGTTTTCACGACTAACCGATTTGGAGGAAATCCACTGGCAGTATTACCGGATGCCGAAGGTCTCACAGCGAAGCAAATGCAGCAAATTGCGAGAGAGTTCAATTTTTCTGAGAGTTCATTCGTTTTTCCTCCGGAAAAAGGAAATACTAAAAAAGTTAGGATTTTCACTCCTGCCACAGAGGTTCCGTTTGCAGGTCATCCAAATATTGGAACTGCCTTCGTATTGGCTTCAGCAGGTATAATTGAAGAATTTAATGAAACAACGGAATTTGTCTTTGAAGAAAAAGCAGGCTTAGTACCAATAACTTTACAGAGACTCCATGATGGATCGTTCTGGTGCGAACTTCAGGCTCCGGAAAAATTTTCGATTGGAAAAACCATTTCCGCCGAAATATTAGCATCCGCAATTTCACTACCTCCTGAAAAAATAATTTTAAATATTCATTCCCCTCAAGTTGTTTCAGTCGGCTTGCCGTTTCTGATAGCAGAATTAAAAGATCGGGAAACCTTGGAGGAGGCTAGTGTTAATCCGGAAGGATTTAAGCAGCTAATTGGTCAAGACATTCCCCCTTATGTTCACCTCTACACCAGAAGTAATGATGAGTTTGATATACGGGCACGCATGTTTGCGCCTTTTGATGGAGTTCCGGAAGACCCCGCTACCGGAAGCGCTAATTGTGCGTTAGGCGGTTTACTGACCTATTACAACAATGCGAGTTCCGGCAATTTTGAATGGAAAATTGCCCAGGGCTTTGAAATGGGACGTCCCAGTAGTTTGAACGCACGTACTCAGAAAAAAGATGGCGAAATCATTTCTACGTATATTGGCGGAGGCAGTGTGATGGTCAGTGAAGGAGTTATTTATGTTGACTGAATGGCTAACTATCGGTGTTTGCTGAATTACCGGGGGCAGTTTTTTAAGTGGAGCCGTTTACGCAAAATTTCCGTGACGGTTTTGAAATATATAATTGAATCTTTTAAGATTTCCGACAAATCATATTCATCTCTATCATTAAAAGGGATTAGAATTTTTCTCTACATATTTATAGATTTTTCTCTGGGGGGTTTCGGAACAGGATAAAAAAGGTCGTCTTCCATTAGCCTTAAGAAGGCTGGTTTTTGATTACTTTTTGTATAGAGGAGATTTGGTTTATTTGATTGTACATTTTCTCTAAGTTTGGCCTTTTAGCTAACTCGACCATTTTATTTTCATCCCATTGCATAAACATATAAAAGTAAAAATCAGCAATTCCATAAATTTTGCCTGATAAGAAAGGATCTGAGTAATTTTCTAAGATATCATAACAGGATTTTCTATCCAATTCTGCCCTTTCTCTGATATCATTTTCATCAGAACCATATCTTTCTGGGAAGAAAAAACGATTATTTGCATTTCCTAAAGCTGTTGCAAGGAAAGAAAGCCACTGATAGCATTTGGCTCTGTCAGGATTTCCAATAGGGGCGATTAAATCCGTTTGATGTGTTTCCAATAAAAATTTTATAATCGCAAGACCCTCAAAAATAGACGATCCATTTGGAGTTATTAAAACAGGGACAAGTCCTCTCGGAGAAATTTTTTTGAATTCAGCAGAGCGTCTTTCCTCTGGAGAAGGGAAAATAATCTCATATTCAATTCCTACTTCCTCCATTAAGAATTCAACAACCATTGAACCCAAATAAGGAATACCATAAAGTTTATATACATGAGTTTTTTCTATCATAATGAATTCCTTAAATTAAATTTTAAATGATTCAGTTTATTAAAGTTGAGAAAATTGATAAGATCAAGTCGCTGGCAGAAAATTCAGTTGCATTGAAACTTTTCGGCCAATTTTGAGAAACATGTTCCAGCTGATTATTAAAGTCTAGAAGGCACCAAACTAAAATTCTTCTCATGCTAAAAATATAAGGCTAACATAAAACTGACAGTCAAGTCCATGTTTAGAACATATTATTTATTAAATATAAAAAATTTCTAATAACTTTATTTAAAAAAAATAAGTATTTAAATTTTTTTGACTCATATAATTAAAAAAAAATATGGCAGAATCAAATACAAGAAGAAAAATTGCTGTAATTCTAGCTACAGATGTTGTGGGTTACAGTACCAAGATGGAAGAAAACGAGGATCAGACACTCAAGAATCTTAAGGTTTGCCGAAGTATCATTGATGGATTGGTAGAAGAGTATCACGGGCGTATATTTAACACCGCTGGAGACTCAGTCCTTGTAGAGTTCCAAAGTGCGGTCGAAGCAGTAATATGTGGTTCAGAGTTTCAAAACACTATAAATGAGCGTAACAATTCCGTCCCTGAAGAGGAACAAATGGAGTTCCGTTTAGGTATCAATATGGGGGATGTAGTAATTGAGGGTGGTAATCTTTATGGTGAGGGAGTAAATGTTGCTGCAAGACTCGAAGCTCTTGCTCAACCAGGAGGGGTATGTTTATCAAAAAATGTTCACGATATAGTTAACAAAAAGACAAATTTCAAATTTCATGATCTAGGAGAGCAGACCGTCAAGAACACAGTTCTTCATGCAGTTGATGTTACCCTTGAAGGGACATCACAAAGAAAACTCCAAGAAACAACAAATGAAAAACCCCCTGCTATTGCAGTTCTCCCTTTTGCAAATATGAGTGGAGATCCAGAACAGGAATACTTTGTAGATGGTATCACTGAGGACGTAATTACTAATCTTTCACTATGGAAGACTTTTCCTGTAATCTCCCGTAACTCAAGTTTCACTTATAAGGGCAAGTCCGTTAACATTAAAGAAGTTTCTAAGGAGTTGGGTGTGCGTTATCTTGTTGAAGGAAGTGTAAGAAAAGGTGGTAACAAAGTCCGAATCACTGCTCAATTAATTGATGGTACCGAAGATAATCATCTTTGGTCAGAAAGGTGGGACCGGAGCTTAGATGATATCTTTGAAGTTCAGGATGAAGTTTCATCTTCAATCGCAGCAATGGTTTCCCCGGCTATCAAAAATCAAGAGCGGGACAGAGTGGTCCGCAAGCAAACAAAAAATATTAATGCTTGGGATGAGTACCTCCGTGGACTTTCCATCTTTAATAATAATGGAGAATATAGTGATGTAAAGAAGCACTGCTACAAATCAATAAATTTAGATCCTCTACTTTCCGACGCATACATTCTAATATGTCGTTGCCTGAGACTAGAAATATATAATCCTAGAAAACAAGATCAAAGGTCAACCAACGAAACTGAACTTAATGAAAAAGCAAATAAAGCTTTTGAACTTGATCCAAAAAATCCAGAGGTACTGATAATTTTAAGTTTTTTGGCAAACATAAAAAATGATTTAAAGCAGAGGGTTGAGTTAATGAAAAAAGCATTAGAAATTAACCCTTATCATGCTATGGCAAATTTTGAATATGGCCTTAGTATAACTTCATTTGGAGAGTTTGAAAAAGCAAATGAATACATGATCAAAAGTGTTGAACTTAATCCAATTAGTATAAATGAAACATACACCAATACGATGCTGATGCTCAGTAATATTGGGCAAAGAGACTTCGAGAATGCTTTAGTTTACATTAATAAAGCCCTTGAGATAGAACCTAATTTTACGGGTGGCATTGGTTTTAAAGCCAGTATACTAGCTCATTTGGATCAAATCGCAGAATCCAAAGAATTATTAGCTCAATATCAAGAAAAGAGACCAAAAGTAAAAAATATTGGTGATTATGAGAAAGTTGCGCCTACTGTCATCAAGAAGGTTTTGACTGAAGGTTTATTGAAGGCTGGTATGCCAGAATAATATTTAGGAAGTAGGATAGAGTTCCTACCCTATTTTACGTTCATTATCATCCTCCCAACCACTCAAAAAATAGCTCGGATGTCCATTATGTATAGTTGCAATTTCGTATGCTCCTATTATTTCATCTGGAGTTATCGAATCTGCCTGTCCATTGTGATCAATCATGCAGCAGGTCAATAATAAAAAGAGGCTCACAAAAGTAATTATTACGGTCATTATTCTGCTATACTTTTTCTTCATTTTTAAAAAATTATTCTTTTAAATGCTGTTTTCTGTAGATGGGAGCGTATTTATCAACCACAATAAAATTCAAAAAATAATTTCAAACCTAACTGCCTGCCCAGGCATAATTCAAGACAGTGATTCTTCGGATGCTTAGCAATAAAGATCAAAGTTTTTCTGCAAACGCAGGTTTGGAACATGCGCTAAAATTGCTGCAACAAGTATCTTTTGAACCTCACAAATTACCCAAAAAATGCCCCAATTCAGGTCTTGGTGAACTTGAGACAATGGAGCTTCTCGCACCTCATGTACTTGGAAGAGCAGCCCGTTTAGATCGAAGTCATGCATTGGCGCACATGGATCCTCCTACACCCTGGATTACCTGGGTTGCAGCACTTTGGAATGCAAGCCTAAATCAAAATTTACTTCACCCTGCTACGGCTCCATTTGCGATTGAGGCCGAGAAGTTGGTAATAGACTGGTTAACGCCTTTCTTTGAAATGAACGGCGGTCATCTGTGCTCAGGCTCAACACTTGCCAATCTGACTTCTCTTTGGGCGGCGAGAGATGCTGCCGGCATAAAAAGGGTGGTTGCTTCAAAAGCTTCTCATCTGAGTATCAAAAAAGCTGCCCGGATACTCGGTTTAACATATGAAGAAATACCAACCAATTCCAAAGGTCAAATTGATGCTGAACAACTCAAAAATATTTCAGATGCGTGTCTGGTTCTAACTGCTGGAACAACTGTAACAGGATCAATTGACTCCCTGAAGTTGGCAGGTAAAGCAAAATGGACTCATGTTGATGCAGCCTGGGCCGGCCCATTGCGTCTTAGCCCTTCTCATGCACATTTGCTGGAAGGTATCGAGAAAGCCGACTCTGTTGCGGTTTCTGCACATAAATGGTTTTTTCAACCTAAGGATTCTGCACTGGTCATGTTTCGTGAGACAAAAAAAGCTAACTCGGCAATAAGCTTTGGCGGCGGTTATTTAACTTCTCCTAATATTGGGGTTCAGGGTTCACGGGGTGCAGCCGCGATACCTTTATTAGCCACCTTGATTGCATGGGGTAGAGAGGGGCTTGTTGAACGAATCGACCGTACAATGTTGATGTCAGCAAAACTTGCAGAAGAACTGAGCAACAAAAAAGGAATAGCTCTTTGGGCACTGCCCACAACAGGTGTAACTGTCTTTCGACCACTAACATGCAGGACTGATGAATTACATGAGCGCTTACCAGAGGGTATGTTTTCAACCTGTATGCTTGATGATGAGACATGGTTGAGATCTGTAGCCGTAAATCCCTTGGCTGATATTGATGAGATTATTTCAATAATTAATGATGAAATAAATTGAAAGTTTGTCTCACATCCTCATAAATTGAATAACCAAAATAACAAAAAGTACACTGTTGATCAAATCAATGTTCATGTACTGCACCCGACTCAGCGCCTTAGAGTCATATAAGGGAGAATATTTGAGTTTGACATTATTTCTGAAACAGGTTGGAACACAGGCATGGCAGATATTTTTATAGAACATTTGAATGATAAAAGCTGGCAGCGTTCTTCCGCAGAGCGAGTTAAAAAAGGGGCAAACCCTAATTTAAGCTGGCGCCATCTTGTGGATGCAGCCCAGCATGATAGCCATACACTATCTTTAGGGTGTTTGAACATTCCCGTTGGCGAGCACCTGCCTTTGCACAGCCATGCACCACAAGAAATCTATTTCGTTTTACAGGGACAAGGGCTGTTACTTTTAAAAAATGAAGAAACGCGTCCGATAGAACAGAATAACGCTGTTTATATTCCGGAAAATGCCCTTCACGGTGTACGAAATACCGGTGATGTCGATCTTAAATTGCTTTGGGTTTTCCCGACCGATAGTTGGGATGATGTTGCCTATGATTTTAATAAATAATGTCGCTATTGCCCAAATACCGAGTGCCTTAGAGTCATAATAAAGGAGAATATTTGAGTTTAACATTTCGTGATGCATTGGAAAAAGACCTTCCTTTAATGGTAGAGATGCTGGCGGACGATGAATTAGGTTCACAACGTGAAGATACATCTAACCCTTTAAATCCTTCCTATTTATCTGCATTCAAGAGTATTGTAGTTGATCCCAATAATGAGCTGATTGTAGTTGAGGAGGAAGGCAATATAATTGGAATGCTGCAGTTAACTTTCATACCATATTTAAGCCATAGAGGTTCCTGGAGATGTCTGGTGGAAGGAGTAAGGATTCATAAAAATTTCCGTGGTGACGGGATAGGAACCAGAGTCTTTGAATGGGTCATTCAGTATGCCAGGGAGAAAGAGGTAAAAATTCTTCAATTGACTTCAGACAAACAAAGACAGGATGCAATCAGGTTTTATGAAGGATTTGGATTCAAAAGTACTCATGAAGGGTTTAAACTAAAGCTTAACTAATTGCTAACAATTCGTTGCACCGAATGTCCGATGGCGCTGTTTTTTGAGGTATCCGTTACGATCCAAAATTCAGGGAAATTTTAAACTATCCTGGTATAGTCTTTGCCCACTCGCAAGCCGTGGGACTCTGCGTTAGCAGTTTAAACTAATTTACAGTCTCCATGAGAGAGACTATATGAATAAAGCTGGTCAACTATCTCGAGCTTCAGCAGAATTTTAATAATAGAAAAATGGGAGTGAACCTATCATGACAATTGCAAAAGAACTGAAACAGTTACCGTGGAACTTTTCAATAGGAAACGAAACCCAGGGCATATTTAGAAAATTGACTGAAGGCATCACAACTAGGATTTTCAGCGGAGAGAATGTGATGCTCTCAGTAGTAAAGCTTGAACCAAATACGGCAGGTACTCTTCATAGTCATCCAGAGGAACAGTGGGGAGTTCTACTTGAAGGAGAATGTGTGCGAATCCAAGGTGATGAAGAGTTGACAATGAGGGCTGGTGATTTCTGGTATACGCCATGTGGCGTCTCTCATGGAATTCGTACTGCTGAGATAGGTGCGACTGTGTTGGATATTTTTAGTCCTCCCCGTGAAGAATATAAAAAGCAGGGAGAGGGATTCAGTTCATCTACCTGAACAATGAAAAACTAAATTTAATCAGTATTATGGAGATAAAACATTATTTCACTGAAATGCCGGAAGGACCGAGTGAAAAGGCCAAGCCCGTTCATAGGTTGGTTTAGGAACTATTTCCTGAATCTAAAGTCAGCCTGAAATATAACTTGCCTACTTATGAATCCGAAAATGGTTGGTTTACAATTGGTAACCAGAAACCATACTTGATGTATATAAGTAGCTTTATTCTACGGGCAATAGCTCATGTTCTGAAAGGTAATTTCGCGCGCTTTCAAGGTCCTTCTTAATTTGATTTTGCAGCTCTTCCGTCCCTGAAAATTTCTTTTCCTGCCTCAACTGAAAAAGCGGAATAACCTCCAGATCCTTACCGTAAATATCTTCTTCAAAATCAAAAAGCCAAGTTTCAACCGTAACAGCATTTTCGCCGAATGTAGGCCGTTTACCAACATTGCTAACGCCAAAATGGGTTTTTTCTGCCAAATTTATTTTGCTGACATAGACGCCGTTTGGCAAAGCTAAGGTGATTCCCGGCTGGATGTTTGCAGTAGGAAATCCGAGTTTCTGTCCACGATGTTCACCGTGAACTACCTCTCCGTAAATACTGAAATCACGACCAAGATAAGACGGTATTTCTGTAAAACGATACTCCTGTATCAATTCCCGTATCAGGGTACTGCTTACTGTTTGACCTTTTTCCTGCACCGGAGCAACTTCTTCCAGTGAAAAGTTGTATTTTTGGCTGAGAGTTTCCAGCAGGATGAAGTCTCCTGCACGGTATTTTCCAAAACGGAAATCGTAACCAATAACTAGCTTTTCCAATGCAAAACGTTTGATCAAAAACTGAAGAGCGAATTCTTCTGGAGGCATTTGCGACAGCTCCTTTGTGAACGGTATCACATGCAGCTCATCGAGACCGAGTTCTTCAAGTAAACGCAGTTGATGAACAGCTGTGCAAATTCGTGAAACTGATTGTTGGGAATGAATTATTTCTTGAGGATGCGGATCAAAAGTCACTAAAGCACTGGCACATCCGCGTGCTTTTGCTTCATGTACCGCGGAACATATTAAAGCACGGTGGCCTAAGTGAATTCCATCGAAATTTCCGATAGTAACAACGGAACGTGGAAAAGATGTTGTTTTATCCTGGTAACTGAAAACCTGCATGAAGACCTTTGAGCGCAGTATTAAACAGAGATTATTGAACGAAAAAGGTTTGAAACATTTTTACAGGCAGCACCGTAAATTTCAAAGACAAGGATTTTAAAGCATACGTGTTTGTGAGTAACATTCAAGCCTCAATCATTCATAACGGCTGTAAACAAGGGTCTGTGCGGTCACATATTTTACGTGCGGAACTTGATACAGATTTCCGGAAACAATCTCTGTTACAGGCTGACCGTCAGTAGTCTGAATGTCTTTGGTGGCAATTTCACACTCTCGTCCTTCCGGAGTAATCCCCTGTAAAGTTTTAGCAAAAAGGAATGTTTTACGTGCCAAAATAATCAGATGCGCATCCTTGACCGCTTCCACGACATATCCCACCAAAGTTTCTCCGTGATCCTTCAGGTGAGGATTTTTTATCCGCTCGATCGCGAGGTCTGTTCGGTTTGCTCTAAAGAAACCATGTGTTATTTTAGTGGGCCATACTGATTTTAAAGCAGTGCATTTTTCTTTATCAAATGACTCGAGTAGTTTTGTCATTTTAATAAGCCAGTTTGCGGATAAATCAAGATGCCGTAAATCAAGTCTTAAGACACTCAAACTTGTGTTCTGCAGCTCCGGTAGATAATCCAGCAAAAACAAATCCCGCTGATGAAACATGAAAGTTCCATGTTGATTTTCAACAGTTGGAAACTGTCGTTGCGGTTGATCTCCGGGGACTAATTTTTTTTCAAGAAAATCCGGAGAGTTTATTGAAATATTCTGCGAACTGAGTAATTTACGGGGAGTATAAAACAATAAAATTCTACCAACAGTTAATATTTCACAAGGTACAGTTAAAATTTTACTATACTCAATCAGCGCGGATTTAGGAAGTTCTGTGGAAAGAACGAGGCGTTGTAATTGCGGACCAAAGTATTCCGCCCAGCGCTGAAGTCCGATGATGTTATGGTTTCCACTTTCAACAATCAAGTGCAGCGGAAGTTCCGGATGTTCCTGCCGGATCCACTCCGCGGCTCCAAGATCCTGCACACGGATTGCGTGAAATTTTGCTAAAGGCAGACGATTCAGGAGTGTCAGACAGTGCCGGAAAGTTTGCTCTGTGCTGAGGATGTCCCACTGCAAAACGGGAGACAATCCGCAAGAAAGGGCCGCGTTCAGGAGTGAGATCAGAGACTTTGTACTCTGCTTTCCCATTCTGCTCAGCGATTTGTGTTCCAAAATCACTTCGCGGATTGAGGTTTGTTGGATTTGTGCTAACTCAGAAAGACTTTCGAGGTAAGTATTAAACTGCATTATTCTTCCAGCAGGGCGCTACACTGTTCAATGCTCAAGCCTGCAGAGGAAATATCATGCTTGATGTTTTGGCGGTGCAAAACGAGGACACGGGTTGCCAGCTCCAGTCCAAGTTCAAGTTGGTGGGTAACCATCAGCACGGTGCCTCCCTGCTGGTGAAATTCCCGCAGATATCCCTGAAACCAGCGGAAAGAGTTTTGATCAAGTCCGGTGTATGGTTCATCAAGAATCAGGATTTCAGGTTGGCACAACATCAAACGTCCAATCATCAAACGTTTTGTCATCCCACTGCTGAAATTACGAACCGGCAGTTGCGCAACATGGGACAGGTCGATTTTCGCTAATATATCATCAATTTTTGAATTCAGTTGCTCAACACCGTAAAGAGTTCCGTGCAAGCGTAAATTATCTTTTGAATTCAGGTCTGCATATAACCTGTTTTCATGAGTGATACTGCCCATTATCCTCAGCCATTCCAGCAGATTATCTTTTTGCTTTGTGCCGCGGAAAATAATTTCCCCGTTAGACGGTTTCATCAGTGAACTGATAATACGGAGCAGTGTTGATTTGCCTGCACCGTTATTTCCAATCAGCATCACGAACTCACCTGTATCAACCGAGAAGTTAATGTTGTTGAGGATATTGCGAAAACCGAAGCGCTTACCGACGCTTTCAAGATTTAAGAGAGCAGACATGAAGAAGGGCGGAAAGTAAAGGAGTTTTTGTTACTACTTTATCGAATAAGCATTATCAATTATCAGCTCCTTTTTGTTATTCCAAATCAGGATTCGTACAAAACTTCCTGACTTTACTTTGTAGAATTTTCTGGAAATGATTCTATATCTTTTTATTTTATAAGGAATTGAGCTTTCGAGGCGGAACGGAATATCTTTTTCCAAGTTTTTCTTAGAAGAAAGATACATACCAGTACGACCCAGTTGGAGCCTGTTCGATTTATTGGTCAGGTTGTAACTGACGCTTACTGTACCTTTTACCCGTTTAATTTTTAATTTTTCTACAGTGATACCAGAATTTGCACTTATTTTTGAATTTTGTTTTTTAACCGGAGCAATAGCTTTAGCTCGGACGCGTTTATTTACTTTTAGTTCAAGTTTATTTTTCTCCGCTTCAAGTTCAGTTATTTTTGCCAGGACAATTTCATTTTCTGCTATAGATTCAGTTAAAGATGCTTGCGCGTTCAAGAGTTGCTGCTGGAGAGAACGTACTTTAAGTTGTAGATTGTTGATCTGTTCCTGAGTAGAAGTTTTTTCAAGTTGAAATTGACGAACTACCTGTTCGCGCTGTTTAAGAATTGAGTTAAGTTCATTAATTTCATTTCTTTGACTTTCCAGTAGTGATGCCTGCTGCTCGTTCAGTTTTTTTTGCTGAGAAGACTGAGACAACACCTGCTGCTCCCATTCAGAGTCCTGATGTCCGGTTTGTTTTAATTTCTCAATAAGATTATCACTGCGTGTTTTTTCTTGCTCGATACGTACAGCCAACAGCTCCTGATCGAGCTGGAGTTTAAAATATAGATAAGCGCTTGCAATGGATAAAGCAAAAATAATGGTTAACAGTAACCAGACAAAAAATTTGATATTTCTGAGAAAAAACGCTGTTCCGCGATTGTCTCCAACAACGAAAAAATTAGTTTCCATTTATACTCATTGAAAAAGCTTTAATTTGTGGGCAGGTCAAGTTCGACCGCAAGACGGTAAATTTGTCCGCCAATACCCTCTACTTTACCAGCTAATTCTAATTCTAGCAAGGAGGCCAGCAAGATATTCATTTCAATTGCAGTTTGTGAGTGAATTGCGTCGATTTCCTCAATTCCGTCATTTAACGCTAAAATAATTTTCTTTTGTATTTCATTCAAATCATCCGGATCTATTTTTTTTAATCCTGATTGAGTAGTTTCGAAATTGAAAGGAAGTTGAGAAGCAGAAGCACAAAAAAGTGATAATTCTTCTAAAATATCGCTTGCTCTGCAAATCAGTTTAGCGTGCTGACGTGCGATCAAACTGTTAGTACCGGAGCTCGTTGATGAATCTACCCGGCCCGGCAAAGCAAAGACCTCTCTGTTTTGCTCAAGCGCAAATGCGGCTGTGATTTTTGCACCGCTTTTTTTCCTCGCTTCGGTTACTACAATTCCCATTGACAAACCACTGATGATACGATTCCGGATAGGGAAATTACGTGCAAGAGGTTTTACACCAAGGGGAAATTCGGAAACCAGCGCTCCATTTTTTAGAATTTCGGCAGCTAGTTTTTTATTTTCCGGAGGATAGATATGCTGTAATCCGCCAGCGAGTACAGCAATGGTTTTTAAGCCGCACTCCAACGCTGTTTCATGTGCCACCGTGTCAATCCCTTTTGCAAGTCCGCTCACAATTATCATCTCCGGAACAGCTTGTGCCAGTTCTTTAACCAGTCGACGGGTCTGTTGTTTTCCGTAAGCTGTGCAGCCTCTGGAGCCGACAAAAGCAAGACACGGACTTTCAGCATTCTCCAACTCACCCTGCCAGTACAAAACGCTTGGTGGAGTTGATATTTGCTTTAAGCTCAAAGGGTATCCGGATGAATCAGGACAAAAAAGCCGGATTCCCGGAGTTTCTCCAATGATTCGTTTTTCTATCAGGAAACTGTGTGTTTGAGTTGCCTTTGCAACTAGTCCCGCTAATTTTGATGATAGTTGGAACTTGCTGGCAAGGATTTCAGCGGGAGTTTTTAACAGTTCCTGCACACTGCCTAAATGCTCACTTAGTTGCCGGATCTTTTTGTAGCCAATTCCGGAAATTAAACTCAACGCGAGCCACGACCATGCAGGATCTGAATCAGTTGGTTGCAGGGCGTTTTCTGTCATCTTGTTCCTGATTAAGTTCGTTCGCTGAGAGCTCTTTCTACATCACGCTCTGCATCCCGTTTTTTCATAGTTTGACGTTTATCATGCAGTTTTTTTCCGCGACCTAATGCCAATTCCATTTTAATGATACCTCCTTTTAAATAAATTTTAAGCGGAATCAGTGTAAGCCCCTGCTCTTTAACTTGTCCATACAGGCGGCGTATTTCAGAACGGTGAAGCAGCATACGTCTCGGCCGGAGTGGATCATGATTATGACGGTTGCCAAAATCGTATTGAGAAATATGAGCATTCAATAAATATACTTGTAAACGATCATCCACCCTGCAGTAACTTTC
>Ga0208764_10001960_pt1 | contig 13048 bp, 9 predicted proteins | sample ETNtaG_18_FD_185762 | JGI IMG/M metagenome (GOLD analysis project Ga0208764, IMG submission 185762) | Marine microbial and viral communities from oxygen minimum zone, Eastern Pacific Ocean - ETNP201302SV91 (SPAdes) (version 2) | ecosystem: Environmental > Aquatic > Marine > Oceanic ... | reverse complement strand
CCGGCATAGCCAACCACGAGTCATCTATGAAAGCGATGCGCAGATTCTGATTCGAACCATCATCATCGTAGGGGAGAGCAACCGTTACCACGCGGAAATCAGTCGGATCCATGACCTCCGCTCCAGAACTGTCACGATTGAGAATATCGACCATTTTTTGATCGTCGAATCGGCATACAACCGATGCCTTCTCCATGTCTCGCCAAGTTACTCCCGTTCGCTCATTTCTATCGAGTCGACGAAGCATCGGTCCATCCTTTTGCCAAGCAGAAATTAGCCAATTATCGCGCTTCCAGCGGACGATGTCTCCAAGTGAATATGCTGGCTTTCGGTAGCTTAGAGTTAGCCGAGTGACTTCGCTTCCTTCTCTCATCCCCACCAATGTCGAAGTTTCCTTGGTCGTTCCTCCAAACTTTCGGATCAAACGTCGGGCCCAAGTTCTTGCGAGTGCTTTTGACCCAAACTGGAGGTCCCAGCCTCCTGTGACGGGTCCTTCTTTGGTGACGAAGAACATAGGGTCGGATTCAAGTTCAGCGAGAAGTTCATCCAGAGTCCCTCTGAGATCCTTGAGTTCCTCTTCTGAGAGACGTCGACCTGCGCTGCGAAGTTGCATTGTGGCTTCGAAGTAAGCTCCTGCCTTTCGAGTGCAGGTCGGGCACACCGCGTTGCTGGTCTGCAACAGAACTTCGTACTGATCTCCGAAATCATAACCCTCGAGTTTACCCTCAACTGTCACATGGAGGCGAGCAGTGCGCTCGTCGATTGATTGGTAAGCCATATCGATGGCAACCGAGGTAGCACCCTCGGTAACTGCAATGTTCTCACGGAGTCGCAGCTCGCCGAGTTCCTCGTCCTCGATACGGACCCAACGCTTCTCGACCTCATGCATGCCACACTTGGCGCAGCGGTGCTGTTGGATACGGTCGGGAACCTCAGAAAATGTCGTTCGGGTCCGTAGACAGCCTTCGCACAGCCTTTCGGACGTGAGTGGCGGAGGTGAGCCGCAAGAGATGCAGAAGGCTGCGCTTTCCATGGTGCTCCCCCAACTTCCGGCAGACCTGCCCCGTTTGAAGGGTTGGTGAGCAGGTCGGGAGAGCATTCGGCCCCCTTTGGGGCCGAAATTAAGGTTGATTCAGAAAAATCAACGAAGAGAAGAGCGGGGTGCTCATTCTTCGGAGTCTGCACTATCCGAGGTGCCGATATCGTTGCTGGAAAGCACCTCAAGTTCGGCCTCTAGCGAGGAGATTTGTCCGAGCAGGTCGCGGCTGAACCAGATCACTAATCCGACCATTATCGAGTAGGCGATGTAAGCCTCAACGATTCCACTCACAACATCGCCTCCTCGTCAAGTTCCGCCTTGCGAGAGGAAACCTCCGCGGCAAGACGATACCGCTTATTCGAGAGCAGTAGGAAGCCTACGAATAAAACACACATAATCGCGAAATTAAGCAATAGCAGCGTACGAATTTCGGAGTCCATACCTACCTTTTCACCCGATTCAATAACCAATAGTGGAGGGTGTGTGGTATTCCACCAATGAGTCGCTCCGGCAGTAATGGGGACTAAGGCGAATCCAAACAGCCCGATTGCAGATAGAGTATCTCGCGTAGCTGGGGTGTCTGGTTGAGATCGGCGCGAATATACTAGGAATAGAGCGACCGCTGAAAGCAAACCGAATGAATTGAGCCGTATATCGCCCCAATCCCACGGAGTACCCCATTCTGCAGAAGCCCAAATTGGACCTGAGGTTATCACTCCTAAACCAAAAATCAAGCCAAGGTCGGAACCACTTTGGAAGTAAACCCAAGCATCTTCACTGCGCTTCAAATACCACATTATTGAGCCGTAGAATAGAACACTGAAAGATAGGAATGAACACCAAGCAAAGGGAACGTGAAGGTAGAGAATCCTGTACGCTTCTGGGGCACCAAAACATCCACCTCCAGTGCATGCCTTAATCGTCGGAGCATATTCCAAACCAATGACTGTAGCAAATACAATACCCGCTAAACCCACATACGTCAAGGCATATCCTGAGTTACGCCAATTCATCTTACCACCTCTCAGTCTTCAGGAATGATTACCGCCATGGCCCAAATTAGTACCACTGACAACCAAGCTATCCCGATGTCTGCAATCGGCTCACCGAGCATTAATTCAAAACTCATTCCATCAGTCATTATCGAAGCCAAAGCGCTCGTCATCTGAAGGAATGGCCAGATTAGAACAAGTTGAAGCAAGGAAACAGGAACAGCGCTGGCTCGACTGAGGTCTGCTACCATTAGATGGAGAGCGGACGCGGCTACACTAAGGTCGATTATCACCAAACCGAATAGCCATAGCCAACTTGGGACATCGGAATCGAAGTCTCCTGAGAGTATGTACCATGAGAGGTAGATGATTGGTAAGGGAAGCAGGAATGATGCCCCCATAATCGAGAACCAGATTCGCGAGCCGGCTCCGGTCATCGCCCTCCACCAATCTCCGGCTCGTTCCTCTGCGAGTCGCTTGATGAGAGCGGGTGCGACGATGGCGCTGATGAATGCAGGAGTCAGAATCAGCCCGGCGAGCAAGTCGTGGTTCTCGCTCGCGCGCGCGATATCGGTTGAAAGGGTATAGGCGAGCAATAGGGCGACGAGCGCGGGCACCCCTCTACCTAGGGTGTCGATTGGGTTGCGCTTTTCCAAGCGTAATGCCCAGCCGACGAACTCTTTGTGGTCGGCTGAGCCAACCGGCTCCGGAAGGGGAGCAGAGAGCGAATTTGTCCCGCTTTCAGTGCTGCTAATCGAGCCGGATTCGGAGACAGTGACGACCCGGTTGCAAATGGCTATCATCTCAGGATCGTGAGTTGCGACGAGGATAGAGTGGCCGAGAGCTGATAGTGAGCCAAGCCAACCGGCTAAGAGCTCGCGAGATGACTCGTCGAGACCTTCGGAAGGCTCGTCGAGAAGGACCACCGTAGAATCAGGATTGAGAGCTGCTGGAGCCAAAGCCGAGAGAACTGCTACTCGACGACGTAGGCCACCGGAAAGTTTGGCGACTCGATCATCAGCTCGGTGGCCTAGACCCCAATCTGAAATCATCTGAGCAATCGCCGCCTCATCGTCGGCGCGTCCAGCAACTCGACAAGCTCCACGGACGCGCTCAGCGACGCTCTCATCGCCACAAATAGCGTCGCTTTGTAGAGCCAAACCAAAACCGCGAATATTCCCGCGCTGACCATCAGAATCCCGCACGATTTCAGAGATTCCAGAATAGTGCCTCTCGACCTTGCCAGCCGACATCGAGTGAAGTCCAGCAAGTGTCTCGAGCAGGGTCGTCTTACCAGACCCATTTACTCCGACAAGACCCACGACTTCTCCCTCTGATAGAGAGAAGTCGACGCCGCGCAGGACCTTACGCGCTCCACGGTTAACCACCAGCCCATCGGCAGATAGCAACACTCGCGCGCTCATGGCTCGTCCACCGGTCGCACGCGTTTGAGTGGTTCCGTCGAGCGCTCCAGCGAAGCGGCTATGCCCTGAACCGTTCCGTCGAAGGGTGAGGAAGTCGCATGGCTGCGCCCGAATTCGAGATTTTCTGGAGCGATTTGACCGGCTCGGATATGCTTGCTCTCGGACTATTCTTGACCGTCGCAGCAGCACCGTATGTCGTCGCTTGGCGGCAAGAGACGAGTATCGCTCTGGCGACTGTACTCTCACTGCTTCTCGTGACCTTCTATCAGATGATAATCGATTTCGGGTTGTTCGATTTCACGCCTATGACGTTTCTGACATTGATTCCTGCAATTGCTGACCATCCGGATCAAGTCCATCGATTCTTCACCTCTGCTTGGCTTCACGCCGACTGGATTCACGTTCTCGGGAATATCTTGGTCATAGCACTCGCTGGTGTGCCTCTCGAACAGCGAATGGGGCGCTCGCGCTGGATTGTGATCTACTTTGTCGGGCTGTTGGGAGGGAATATCTCATGGGTGCTGACTCACCCTGAGTCGTATAGCCCGGCCCTCGGCGCCAGCGGCGCCGCGTTCGGCATACTGGGAGCCTACATGGCCTGCTGGCCGTACGATAGAATCGAATTTCCGCTGCTATTCTTCATACGGGCTTGGCCAGTCTGGGGAATCGCAGCTTTCCGATTGGGCCTCGAGGTTTGGAATATGTACCAAATAGAGGCCGAACAATCGGTCACGAATGTCGCCCACATGGCGCATGTGGGCGGCTTCATGCTGGCTTGGGCGCTCGCTCGACCAATCGCTCGAGGAGCGCCCTCAAAACTCGATGACTCAACGGATATCTCGATCGCCGGAACTGCCGCCTCTACGGCGGCGAGAGAAGTGGCGACCGCACGCATGGGCAGCCTCGAATCAGACCCCTGGAGTGAGGCTGGAAAACCCCTCGAGGCAGAGGCTGCCCGCATCCTCAAGCGGCTGCGTGACGAAGGTGATGAATTGGAGACTCGCAGGGCGTGGTTGGAGGAGTTATCCGAGCAAGTGATTTGCCCAGTCTGCGAGGGTGAGGTTCATGCTGTGGTCCAAGGAGAGAATTGCAGCCTTCGATGTGACCTCTCCAATAGACACATCAAATGGCCTTGACTGCACGAAGCGCAAGCATCAACAGGTGCCGATGAGGACGCCTCTTAGGCACCTCGACGGGTTCGGCTTATACCCCGACTTAGGCTGGCTCTGCTTGCAGAGCCATGTCTGAAAGTCGACTTGACCTCACTCCGCTTGTCCTTGCGGCGATGATACTGGTGCTCGACATGAGCATGGCCGTCTCGGCATTTCCAACTCATGATGATGTCGATTCCTTAGGAATCGGTGAGGATTCTGAAGGCTTTGAAAATGCAGGTCAAGAGCGTCCAGCGAACTGGCCTCCTGCCCTGATTTGTGGTGAGATTCAGTGTGAACCAATCGACCGATCAATCCGTTCCCCTCCCTTCGATGCCGGCTTCCCGGTCGAGGATGAGGGTTGGTGGTTCGGCTACTGGTATGACTTCGATTCCGATGGCATGGACGACCGACTTCAGCGAATCATCGCTGGTCAACGCCAGTCGGTATCGTCAACCGCAATCATTGGCATTGATGGCAAAGATACGGTTGCGATTGTCGTCGATTACGCTTGGCACCCTGGGCCGAGCGATCTTGCAGCGCTCCGCGAAGTTCTCGAAGCCCACGGCTGGCAAGAGCAGGGCTCGTGGTTCTTCCAGATGGATATCCTCGACTCCATCGTTCTCGACCATGTTCCAGTCAGCGCACTGATTGAAATTTGGCAACTCGATGGAGTCGTTATGGTCGAGGAACAGAATGTCCTTGCCCCATATCTCGACTCAGCTCCTCGTGGTTCGAAGGTCCGCGACTCAGACCGATACGACGAGACAATGCGTGATTTCGGCTATGATGGATCTGGCATCGTCATTGCAATCCTCGACACCGGAGTCGATAACGAGCACTTCTCGCTCGACGATTTCTCCGATGACAATGACGATAATGAGAACGACCCCGATGACCTTGCTGACCCCAAGTGGATAGCTGGTTGTGACGCCACTTCCCTCAACCAGAACGACTGCAATAACGAAGGTACACATGACCCCGACGATGGAGACGGGCACGGAACTCACGTTGCTGGAATTGCACTCGGGACTGGCGATTCACGACGCATCCACCAGGGCTATGCCCCCGGTGCCTATCTCGTTGATGTCAAGGTGATGACCGACACTGGCGGAACCAACTCTGCTGCTACTCTCAAAGGCATAAATTGGGTCGCTGCCAATGTCGATACCGATTGGGGAAATAACGACTCCAGCGAGGGTATCCAAGTAATGTCGATGTCATTCGGAAGCATCGGCGATCCTAACGGCGACGACCCCGGTGACAACGGCACCGCCGCCGATGCGAGAGCAGTGAACCAAGCAGCAGAAGCAGGCGTCGTCCCGGTCGCTGCAATCGGCAATGACGGACGCCGCAGGGTGACTTCGGTAGGTGCTGCTGACGCCTCGATTACGGTTGGATCAATAGACGACAAAGACACCGTTGACCGCGGCGATGACTCAATCGCTTCTTACTCAAATTCAGGACCACGAGAGGACGATGGGGATGGGGACGATCAAGACGAGCTCAAACCGGATGTGGTATCTCCAGGGACGGATATGAATTCAGCATCTCATGCTGCATCTTCAAGCCAATTACCAGGAACTCCCAAACCCCTCGCCGAAGACAGTTATGTCGAAATGAGTGGGACGAGTATGGCTTGTCCTGCGGTGGCTGGTTTTGTCGCTGTTATTCTGCAAATTGCCGATGAAGAAGGTATGTCTCTCGATCCGCAGGATGTCAAAGATTTACTTCGTGAGAACTCCGATTCTAGGGGCGAAGCCTCCGAACCCGACGCTTCTGACACTTGGAACGATGAATACGGCTTCGGCATCATCGATGGAAACATGATTCTCTCAGCCATGATAGGAGACGGCGGAGGAAATGGTGGTGGAAACGAAACCGAGCCACCACCACCCGGTGAAGGCGAATGGCTGGCCATTGAGAGGCCAATAGAGGACTCGTGGCTTGTCGAAGGAGAGACTTACTCTGTCCGAGGTCACATTGATGAAGACGCCGAGACCAACGGTAGTATCGAAGAGGTCCAAGTCAAAATTACCTACACTCACAAGCCGGAGGGTTCACCTACTCAGGAAGAAGTCCTTGTCGACTGGCACCAAGCCCAAGGAACAGTAAATTGGACCACCGATTTTTCGATTCCTGACTTTACCGAGGACGAAATCAACGCGCTTGAGATTCGCATCTCAGTACAAGCACGCAACGAGTGGGATCAATGGAGCGACACCCAACGTCAAGAACACGAGATTGGTCGTGTCGAGTTGACTCTTACAAGTCCGAGCGGACAGAATTCCGTCGATGGAGTTGTTCGCTTCGAAGGTGAGTATGAAACCGTTGATGGCGGAACTCTGCAATGGCGAATCGGTAAGGAGGATTGGGTCGACGAGACGGTTTATGCAGGCTCGGGAGGAACAACCGGGATGTTCAGTTTCAATTGGGATTCCGACCAACATCCGGACGGTTCTCACCGTATCTCACTACGCTTAATCAGTGGGGGTGAAGTACGCTCAGAAGAGGTTCGGATCACCCTCGAAATCGACAATGATCCACCAGCCCCCGACCTGATGTTCCGCAGTGGAATCACAGTCTCCGAGTGGGGCATACCGTTGTCTGAGACCTTCGTCAATTCCTTTGTCGATGTCAGCGCTGAAATACGCAATGATGGCGACCAAGCCGCCACAAATGTCGTTGTCTATCTGCTTGAGGAAGGTACTCGCAAATACGAGTTGACTATTCCCTCGATAGACTCTGGCGACATTGTCGCAGTGACCCTTTATTGGAATCCACTCGAGGTTGGTGACCGGCAGGTAACAATCGCCCTTGACCCGGGTGATTCCATCGAGGAAATCGATGAGACGAATAACGATGAAAGTATCGACTTCGAGGTCGTTCAGCGCCCCGCTGGAATCGACCTCGCCTTCGCCACAGGCGCGATAACAACAACTCCTGCAATCCCGCGCCCTGGCGAATTATTCCAAATTAATGCCCGCGTCGATAACCTCGGGTCGACCACTGCTGAGCAGGTCGATGCACAACTCCACCTTCACACTGAACGCGGCTGGGAATTGACCTCATCAACGACGATTCCATCAATCTCTGGAGCCGGTTCACAAAGTGTAAGCTTCGCACTCAGCACGGAAGAAAGCGGACCGTTTGAATTCCGCATCACACTAACAGGCCCAATTCTCTCAGACATCGATTGGTCAAACAATCAAGTCGAATGGACCGCCCTCGTCGAGAAGAGCACTGTATCTGGCGGTAGAGGAATGAACTTCCAATCGGGAGAGATTCCTGTAGAAGTCATCGAACTCGATGGAGAAGGCATCGTCGTCGGAGCCATAGACGGTGGTCTCTCACTATACCGTTTGAACTCAAATCACGGCATGACAGCCTGCACAAATATGCTTGAAGAAACTTGGTCAGGAGATTTCCACGCTGTAGCCACAGACGATGGCGTCGCACACGTCGTGTGGACGCGCCGCTTCCTCGACACGAGCGGTTATCTGCAACAAACCGTGTCGTATTCAACAATCGATTCTGCTTGTCAAATGACTCCAATTCAAGACTTGATGGATCCGATTCTCCTCTCGGATGGAAAGTATTGGGGTATAGACCTCGATGTCAAGGGAACCGAGTTGCTCGTCGCTGGTTACCACAGAGATTTGCTAACTGGAGGAAGCTATCAAGATTTAACCAGCATCTTCCTTCTGGAAGCTGACGCGCCGACTTCCTCGAACGATTGGCGATTGACACCCAATGTAATCGCAGACATAGACGTGGTCGCAGGACAGACTGATCCAGTGCAGATAGAGTTCGGCGAGGACTATGGTCACATCCTTTTCCAATCGATGCGTAATGACACCACAGGCGCCGATAGGCTTGGCCTCTGGTATGCTCACGGAGATCTTCAACACTCATCCTGGGCCTACAAAAAGGCGGTCGGTGACGAGGCTTCGCTACCTCAGATGAGGGTTGAAACCGTTTCTGGCGAGGACCGACTGATGGTGGCTTGGAGGGAAGGTTCGGGCCTCGATACACGATTCATCAACATGATTGCTGATGATTCATTCAATGCGATTGGAAATAATTCTATTTCGATTAACGCCCGCGGTCTTTCGAATATTATTTTCCTTGAAAATGATCGAGGTGTGCAAGTATTCCACGACATGGTCGGGCCGTCTGGCCCACAAGTTCAGTATGGAATGATGAATGCAGAATCTGGATGGATGTCGATTTCGAACCGAATAAGTGCCGGTTGGCTACACTCTGTGAGTCGTGCGCCAAGCGGAGATGAAGTGGCGATTATTCACACATCAAGTCAGGGCTGGGTCATCCGCTCGATAATCGATGATTCGACAGGAGACAGAGATAAGGGCGACATTCTTGAGCAACTGCGCTTTAATCTGGGCTTGGACGAAGGCAGTTTCAACATCCTACTGGGAGGGGTTGCTGTTGCAGTTCTGCTCCTTTGCACCATCGTTCTGGCCGTATTGTCAGGCCGAGCGATTCGCTGGATGGGTGGTCGTCGCCGGACGCGAGCTGAAGGTGTGGTGATGCTCGAAGATGATGTCGTAGATGTAATCGATGAGGAAGATATCACCGTCGAGGCCATCGATACATCTTCTATCGTTGAAATCGTTGAGGATGATTCCGATTCCGGTTCTTCACGGCGTGAGCGACGGCAGCGCAGGGCTGACGTAGCAGAGATGGCCGAAATGGCTCCACCAATGCCGGAAATGATTCCTCAACCACCGGCAGAAGGAGCGGTTGCTCAACCCCTCCCTCCAATGGGTGAGGCTCCGGTGTTGCCTGGACTTCCTCCTCTGAATCGGTCGGTGGTTTGTCCTGATTGCGCGAGTCGCTTCGAGGTCGGCATGGACCTGAAGATGACTCGCTGCCCTATCTGTGCGCTGCGCATCGATCTGTGAGGTCGATGGTATGCGCAAGGTGCATCTTGCATCTGCCTCTGAGCGGCGGCTGGCTTGGCTGAGTGAGCAGCTTTCTGGAGTTGATTTGAGCGCGGCTGCGCTGGTTTTTGATGAACCGAAGCCGCGCTGGGGTGCGCCGGTAGAGGAGCAGGTAGAATTCACTTGTTTAGCGAAGGCTTCGGCAGCTGCTCGGGAGGGAGTTGTTTCTGCGATGGCAGGGGCTGAGGTCGCTGATGTGGTTATTGTCGCAGATACAATCGTGACTGACCCCGATGACCCTCTGATGCCGATGGGGAAGCCCGATGATGATCAACACGCGATGGCGATGCTGTTACGGCTGTCTGGAAATCGCCATCGAGTCTGGTCTTCGACCGCCCTTGTATATCCTCCAGGAGGAACGGGCGAGCATGTATTGCATGGAGACTGGACCGCAGATTTCTGGACTGACTCTGCGGTTGTCGAGTTCGATGAATTGAGTCAGGACAGGCTCTTCGAACTCGTCAGCAGCGGATCTTGGAAAGGCAAGGCTGGGGCTTACGATATGGCGGGTGATGCCGCACCTGATACTCGCTTGGTAGAGGGAGAGGAAATCACTGTGCTCGGCTTAGCGCCGGGTGCGATTGCTGCTCTCGAATCTGATTAGCACGGCTTATTCGTTACGAGCACTCCACCAATCTGGGTCTGATTCGGCTTTTTCGACCAGTGCTCGTAATGCATCGAGCGTGGTCTCGTGGAGATGATGCTCGATGCCTTCGGTATCGGTATGAGCAGTTTCCTCATCGACGCCAAGGACACTAAGGAACCTGACGAGCAAACTGTGTCGCTCTCTCAGGGAAATTGCAGCAGCACGTCCCTCGTCAGTCAGAACCGCACCACGATATCTTTCGTAATCAACGAGGCCCTCCTCGTCGAGACGCTTGAGCATCTTTGTCACAGAGGGTCGCGCAACTGCCAACGACTCAGCGATGCGAGCAGGTTTGGCTCGACCCTCGACGAGTTCTAACTCGTGCAATACCTCGAGATAATCCTCGACTCGAACAGAGTGACGAGTCGAACGTCGAACTCCATCTGCTTCGTGTGCCGAACGCAGTGCGTCGAGTCTGTCCTCGCTCATTTTCAGACCTCGACAAAGGTGACGCCGCCGTGCTTTAGGACAAACTCGCGCTGTAATTCATTGAACCATTCAAGCATCGAGGCAGCGAAGCGTACTGCGACAACCTCCTCATCCATCAACAAGTCTTCTTGAATTCCTTTCAGAGTCCCAGGAGCTGCACCGCATGAGACACAAGCTCCATCGAGGTCGATGACGAGTGAGAGAGCCTTCGATCCCGAGTGCATTTCTTCAACCTCGGATTGAGCGAGGAGGAGTCCACCTCCATGACCGTCGAGGGCGGCCCGAACGGGTCCAAGCCTCGCCATCAGAGCGGGTATGAGATCAGTATGCTCGCTCTCAATCAAATTGAGCAGTGAGAGCGAACGAAGTCGATCCAGCTCTGCTGGATCGTGTGCCTCGGCTATACGCTTCTCAGACTCTGCAGTCATCATCGCCTCGACCTGAAGTCGATACGATTCAGCTAGATCATCATCACTCGACACAACCATCCGGTGGTGCCACACCTACTTCTGATTGACCATGAATCGGGCTGATTACAACGACCGTCTACGACGGTCGCATTCAAAAGGGACCAATAGACGGGAGAAGCGAGGCAACCTCATGGCATCTGACACCCCCGTCCTCGGTATCCGTAACCTACATGCCGGAATCGACGATACACCGATCCTTCGCGGAATTGACCTCGAGATTCCTGCTGGTGAAATCCACGCCATCATGGGAAGAAACGGCAGCGGAAAAACTACCGCTGCGAACATCATCATGGGTCACCCAGACTTCGAAGTAAGCGAAGGCAGCGTCGAACTCGACGGCAAGGACCTCTTGGAAATGGAGCCATGGGAGAGGGCTCGATCCGGTGTATTCCTATCTTTCCAATACCCTCAGGCTGTTCCTGGACTTCAGGTTGGCAACTTCCTGCGTAAGTCCGTCGCCGCGATTCGCGGAGAAGAGGCTGCGAAGGGTAGTGATTTCCGCAAACAACTCAAACAGGCGATGAAAGAACTAGACCTCGATCGTTCGTTCCTCGGTCGCTATGTCAACGATGGATTCAGCGGAGGAGAGAAAAAGCGCTTTGAGATTCTCCAATTGATGCTGTTGCGGCCGACGTTAGCCATACTCGACGAGACTGATTCGGGACTCGACATCGATGGAATCCGCACTGTCGCGAAGGGAATCAATACGGCAATTCGCGGTAGCGAATCTGGAGCGTTGATCATCACTCACTACTCCCGAATCCTCGAACATGTCCAGCCCGACAAGGTGCACGTACTGATCAAGGGACGAATCGTCAAGACCGGGGGTCCAGAACTCGCTCTCGAGCTCGAAGAGCGCGGTTATGATTGGCTCGATGAAGGCCATAATGACGAATCGTTGGACGAAGCCGAGACCTCTGCGTGAGTGATTCAAAGAAAAAAAACAAGGTGGTGAAAAAATGGCAGCAAAAGAAGCACGTGACGCAGTCGGCGAGTATAAGGCCGGCTGGCATGACCCTGAAAACGCCACAATTCGATTCGATTTCGGCCTCTCCGAGCAGGTGGTCCGCGACATCTCAGCTATCAAGAACGAGCCTGAGTGGATGACTGAAATCCGCGTCAAGGCCTACCATCACTTTGAGAACCGGCCGATGCCGACTTGGGGCAATATGTCGATGCTCAAAAATATCGATTTCGACAAGGTCTGCTACTTTCTACGGTCGGGCGAAGGCACGGAGGATGACTGGGATGATGTTCCCGAGGCCATCCGGAACACCTTCGACAAACTCGGTATTCCCGAGGCCGAGCAGAAATGGCTCTCGGGAGTCACCGCGCAGTACGAATCCGAAGCGGTTTACCACTCGATTCGAGAAGACCTCGAACAGCAAGGAGTCATCTTCCTAGACATGGATTCAGGACTGCGAGAATACCCTGAAATCGTCAAGAAATGGTTTTGTTCAGTCGTTCCTTACCAAGACAATAAATTCAGCGCTTTGAATACCGCTGTTTGGTCTGGTGGCTCATTCATCTACGTCCCAAAGGGTGTCCACGTCGAGATGCCCGTTCAGGCATATTTCCGTATCAATGCGAAGAATATGGGTCAGTTTGAGCGTACTCTAATCATCGCTGACGAGGGTAGTAGTATCCACTACGTCGAAGGCTGCACAGCCCCAACCTACTCTACCGATTCACTCCACTCCGCTGTCGTCGAGCTCATTGCACTCCCCGGCTCTCACATCCGCTACAGCACGGTGCAGAATTGGAGCACGAATGTCTACAATTTGGTGACCAAGCGCGGCATCGCCCACAAGAACGCCAAAATCGAATGGGTCGATGGCAACATCGGCAGCAGGCTGACGATGAAATATCCAGCTGTTATTCTCAAAGGAGAAGGTAGTCACGCTGAGGTGATTTCAGTCGCATATTCAGGAAA
>Ga0208764_10001959_pt1 | contig 13049 bp, 11 predicted proteins | sample ETNtaG_18_FD_185762 | JGI IMG/M metagenome (GOLD analysis project Ga0208764, IMG submission 185762) | Marine microbial and viral communities from oxygen minimum zone, Eastern Pacific Ocean - ETNP201302SV91 (SPAdes) (version 2) | ecosystem: Environmental > Aquatic > Marine > Oceanic ... | reverse complement strand
ATTTTTCTTTAGGTGTCATTATCTGCGCCACTCTTGCACCTAAATCTTTTTCATTTCTAAAGTCCCTACTGGTCACAATTCCCACTAAATGACCATCATCCACTACTGGCATTCCTGAAATACTTAGATCATTAGTTAACTGGATTAGTTCACCTACAGTGTTATCCGATCTAATGGTAATCGGATCTCTTACTACTCCACTTTCGTATTTCTTTACTTTCTTAACTTCATTAGCTTGGTCCAGTATGGATAAATTCTTATGGATAATTCCTATTCCTCCTAACTCACTTAGAGCAATACTCATTTGCGATTCGGTAACCGTGTCCATAGCGGCTGATACCAAGGGTATATTAAGATTAATGTTTTTACTTAAACGAGTTTTAAGATCAACGTCCTTCGGAAGAATGTCTGAGCGTTGTGGCACTAAAACAACGTCGTCGAAAGTAAGTGCCTGTTCTGCTATACGCAACATCTTCAAATTATACAGAAAGTAGAAAAATAATAAAAAGATTAGTAAATAAGATAGAATCCCGCTCAATTTAATGAACACCCATACTCTTAAAAGATTTATAGGATGGCGAATGGTAGCTTTGGCTTTCTTTTTAGATTTTTGCGCTGTGGGCTATTCCTTTCAATCTTTTCCAGTAGTGGTTTTAGAGCTGTCTAAAGAATTTTCTTTAAATAGATTTTCAGCTTCTCTGCCAATACCTTTTTTTATGATTGTCTCTTCTTTGTTTATGCCTTTCGTTGGAAAAGCGCTGGATATTGGATCCATTAAAAAAATACTCTCCATAGGTGCTCTTATCTATGGCCTTTCGTTAATTTCAATTTACTTTACTACTTCTTATTTAATGTTCTTGCTTACCTTTACAGTTCCAATAGCTCTTGGCGTCACAATGATGGGTAATATCTCTGTGTCTAAACTTATATCGTTATGGTTTAGAAAATACACTGGTAGAGCTTTAGGAATTGCTGCAGTAGGAGTTTCTTTTGCTGGTCTTGTTTTTCCAAATGTAACTAGTTTTATTCTAAATGACTTAGGAATGACTTGGAGAGAAGCTTACTTAGTTTTTGGATCTCTTGTTATTCTCATTAACATTCCCATCATACTGTCTTTGGTGGTTGATAAACCTTCAGACGTAAACCAACATCCAGACGGCAAAGAGGTTTTAGAAAGTGTTGCAGATTCTCAAGAAAAAGATTGGACAGTTCCTGAATTAATTAATGACAGAAATTTTTGGGTCTTAAGTTTGGTATTTGCTATTCAATTCTGCTGCATGATGGGAATTCTTTCTCACATTACTTTTTTTGCTGAAGGAAAAGGATGGAGTCAATCTTGGGCTGCATTCATCTTTAGCATGTATGCAATGCCTTCAATATTAAGCAAAATAATTTTTGGTTGGTTGGTTGAGAATAAATTAGATGCAAGAATAGCTGTCTCGATAAGTTTATTAATTCAATGTATTTCTACACTTTTAATTTTCTTTGTAGAAACTCCTTATCAAATGGTTGCTATTGTTATGGCTTTTGGTTTTGGCGGAGGGTCTGCTCTTCCTTTAAGCAATATCTTATTTAACAGAGCTTATTCAAATAAAAGCTTTGGGAAAGCCAGAGGAACTGCCCAACCGGTTATTTCAATTTTTCAAATAAGTGGAACTTTGGTTGCTGCGAGAATGTTTGATTTATATGGAAACTATGATTTGGCTTTTATTATCTTAGGAACAATTCTTATATTGCCTTTAATCATCGTCTGGTTTTTTAAAGAAAACCCTAGATTAAGCCCTTAATCATTTTATCTAACTCTTCCACAAACTCTATTGGTTTATCTAGCATTAAATGATGCTGAGCATCCTTTAAGCCAACTATTGGAGATCCTTCAGGCATTAATTCAATCATTTGATCCAAAGATCTTCCTGTTTCAAACTCCATTGTTTCCTCTCCATAGAGAAACCCTGTTGGGCACGAAAGGTTCTTTAATACATTATGTTGATTAGTTCCCACTTCAAGATTATCGTAGGTTGAGGGGTCAAAACACCAACTCCACCCTTGATCTATTTCTCTGATTGACCTTTCCGCAATGTAATCAAGTAGAAATTGATTCTTGCATTCTTGCGGAGGCATTAAACGAAATCTCTGGATTAACTCTTCTTTGGAAGATCTAATTTTTGGAGACTTCGATGGAGGCATATTCTTATACCATTCAATATGGTTTTCTGGAGTTCTAACAATAAAGTCTACTAGTATGAGAGCAGACATCATTTCGCTGTATCTTTCGGCAGTTTCTAAAGAAATCATTCCACCAAAACTGTGACCAACAACCACAGGATCTTTAAGATCTAATTCCTTAACAACTCCCCAGATATCTTCTACAAAAGTTGATTTATCATATCTAGATCGCCAATCACTTAAGCCCATCCCGCTAAAACTTATAACCACAAAATGATACTCTTCGGCTAACAGTCCACCTATAAACTCAAACCAATGAGCATGTGCATGGTTTCCATGGACCATAATTACTGAAGGCTTACTTTTATCACCCCATTCCATGTAATGAATGTTTGCACCCGAAATATTTATAAAATCATCTACGTGCTCTACGGCTAAGGCCTGTTTAAACCATTCGGGTTGTTCTTTTATAACTTCCATATTTAGCTTTAAGTCCTTTTTTTGAGAAATCCTATTCTATTAAACCTCTTAAATTGTCAGTCTTTGCTGCTGAAATAAAATCGTTCTTGTGCAATCCTCCAATTTTATGACTCCACCAGGTTACTTCCACAGAACCCCACTCTAGAAGGATGGCAGGATGATGACCTTCTTCTTCTGACATGCTGGCTATCTCACTTGTAAATCTAGTTGCCTTTAAATAATCATCAAACTTGAATGCTCTTCTAAGCTTAAGAATATTGTCTTCCGTTATGGGCTGCCATTCAGGAATTTGTTTAATGAATTCAGATAATTCTTCATCCGTAACTTTTGGTGCATCAGCACGACAAGCTTCACAAGATTGTTGAATAAGTTCCGATGTCACCTTACTTTATTCCACCTGAAGTAAGTTTTTTAGGATCTAAGAGTCTTTTGAGTTTAGCCAAAGGTATGTCGGTCTCTTCAGCCGCAACATCAATAACTGACCTATCTTCTTTGTAAGCTTTTTTCGCTATTTCTGCTGCCTTTGCATATCCAATAATTGGATTTAATGAAGTAACAAGAATAGGATTCTTGTCTAAAGAAGCTTGGATCGATTTCTTATTAACTTTAAATGTTTTAATTGCTTTATCAGCCAAAACATTCATTCCTCCTGACAGGATTGCAATACTTTTCAGTAAATTATAAGCAACAACTGGAAGCATCACGTTCAATTGGAAGTTACCCGATTGAGCAGCAATCGTTATGGTTGTGTCGTTGCCAATAACATCAGCAGCAACCATAGTAACCGCTTCAGGTATAACCGGATTTACCTTACCAGGCATTATGCTACTTCCTGGCTGAAGCGCTTTTAATTCTATTTCAGAAAGACCAGATAGCGGTCCGCTATTCATCCACCTTAAGTCATTTGATATCTTCATAAGAATAATAGCTAAATTCTTTAATTCTCCAGAGATTTGAACGGCTGTGTCTTGAGCACTTAACTCATGAAAAAAGTTATCACTTGGTACGCATTTACAAGAACCTCCACTTAATTTAGATAGTTCCTTAGCAAATATTTTTGAAAATCTAGGATGAGCATTTATTCCAGTTCCTACGGCCGTTCCTCCTAAAGGCATTTCTAATAATCTTTTTTCTAAAAATAAAAGAGTCTCTTTTGACTTCTTAAGTTGAGAAGACCACCCAGACAGTTCCTGGCTAAAGTCTATGGGCATAGCATCCATGAGATGAGTTCTTCCAGTCTTAACTAAGCCCTCTAGACTGATGGCTTTCTTATCTATGCTATCGATTAACTTATCAAGAGCAGGATAGAGCGTTTTAGTTAAATCCATATGAGCGCTAAGTTTTATTGCAGTAGGAATAACGTCATTACTGCTTTGACTCATGTTAACGTCATCGTTTGGATCTATATCTAATCCACTAGATTTAGAAGCTAAATTTGCAATCACTTCGTTGGCATTCATGTTGGAGCTCGTTCCTGATCCTGTTTGAAAAACATCCAAAGGAAAATGATCGTTGTGTTTGCTTTGCCAAACTTCTTTGGCTGCTTTAGAAATTGCGCTGGCTTTTCTAGAAGGAAGAAGTTTCAAGCTCTTATTCGCTTTAGCAGCAGCATCTTTAATTAATCCTAAAGAATTTATAAAAGAATTTGTAAAAGGAAAATCCATTTTTATTCCGCTAATAGGAAAATTATCTACTGCCCTTTGGGTTTGCGCTCCCCATAAAGCTTTCCTAGGAACTTTAACTTCACCTAAGCTGTCTTTTTCTATTCTGTAACTAATTTTTGGCATAATAATATTTATAATGTCTGGAAATTGAACAGTTTATCAAATAAGCTAATATTTACAGAAAGAAAACTTATATTTTATGGGAGATGAAGATATGAAAGAGGTTATAGATAAAGACTCTGTGATTAGTGAAGTAGAGTCTAAAGAGTATGAAACCAAAGAAATTTTAGATAAAGAAATTGATATAAATGCAGGTAAATTGCCTCAAAAAGAAGTGGGCAAAGTATCAATGATCCAAACAAATACCGTTGAAGAAGAAAGAAGACATGGCCTTGAAAGACTAGCAAGTGGTTTTAGAATGTTTGCTCACTTTGGTTTTGACGAAGGGGTTGCTGGACACATAACCTTCAGAGATCCTGAATATCCTCACTACTTCTGGGTAAATCCTTTTGGAATGCATTTTGATACTATTTCTGTATCAGACCTTATTCTAGTTGATAGAGATGGGAAAGTAGTTCAGGGAGATAGACCCGTAAATACAGCTGCCTTTGCAATTCACTCTAGGTTGCATGAAGCAAGACCTGACGTAAATGCCGCAGCTCATTCTCATTCTATGTATGGTAAATCTTTTTCTTCTCTCGGAAGAACGCTAGACCCTATTACGCAAGATTCATGTGCTTTCTTCAATGATCATGTACTCTTTGATGACTTCACTGGAGTAGTTCTAGAAACAGACGAAGGCGATAGAATTGCAAAAGCTCTAGGAGATAAAAGAGCAGCAATTTTAAAAAACCATGGACTGTTGACCACAGGAGAATCCGTGGATGCTGCATTATGGGGCTTTCTATCTATGGACAGATGTTGCCAATCTCAATTGGTTGCTGAATCAGTTGGGCAAATAGAAAGAATTTCAGATGAAACTGCAGAAATGACTAAAGGACAAGTAGGTTCTGAGATAGCTTTTTGGTTAAGTTATCAACCTATCTATGACCTCATGCTTAAAAAGGATGATAGCTTCTTAAATTAAAATAAAAATAGATAAGGAGATTGAATGAGCATTGAGGGATCAAATAGAGACTACCCTCTTCATCCAGAAGAAGTAACCAATGAATTCCTATCTAACTGTTTAGGTTCAGAAATTATTTCCTTTGGACTTGATACCAGTATGACGGATGGAGGAGTTCTAGCTGATGCTTTCAGGATAAAAGACATCAAGTATCAAAATCAAGAAGATGCAAATAATACAAACTTACCCGCCAGTTGTTTCATAAAATGTACCAAAGAAATTCCTGAGATAGTAGAAATGTGTCTATCTACCCAAGTTTATGCAAAAGAAGTTTATTTCTACTCAACTTTAATTAACACGGTTAAGGAAGTTATTAGAGTTCCTGAATGTTACGGGATTTTTAAAGATGATGAAGATGTAGACTGCAGAGAATTTTGTCTGGTTTTAGAAGATTTTTCAGAAGATGAATGGGTTCCTTTTGATCAATTTGAGAACCCAATGAGTTTTGAAGACACGGAACAGTTTATGAATGACCTAGCATCTTTTCATGCTGCTTGTTGGGGAGAGCCAATATCTGACCAACCAGGTTTAGGTCCATTTAGAGCCCATTGGCAATCTTTAAATGATGAATATTGGTCTGAAGATGGGACCACAACTTGGGATGAAGTTTTACCAAAATGGGAAGAAATCTATGAAGAACCCATGTTATCAATGGTTGATGAAGAAGTAAGAACTTCTATAGAAAGAATCACTGAAATATATGCTTCAAAAGATGGTAAAAAGATTCAAGAAGCTCTTATCAATAGTTTTAAGGACACTCCCAGAACCATCACTCATGGAGATGCAAGAGGAAATAATATATTCAAATCTAAGAAGAACAGCACTATGGGCGTTATTGATTGGCAAATGTGGGTAGCTGGACCAGCCAGTAATGAGTTTGGACAAGTTTGGTTTAACTCATATTCTTTAGACAGTGGGATGATTCATAGGTTTGAAGAACTAACCAGAATTTATTATGAAACTCTTTGTGAACATAAACCTGAAGTTAGAGAAGAATATCCTTTTGATCAGATGTTTAAGGACATAAAGCTTCTTTTTATAAATATATGGATAGAGTATTTAGGTTTTACTGTTGGTTCTCTAGATGGATATAAAGATCCAGCTCAACAAAAGGCGAAAGAAAATTGGAAAGAGATGATCACTAGGAACATGCAAACCATCCATTACTCTGGTTGTTTAGATACTTTTGAAGAATTTATTTCTGGTTTAGATCTAGATTAATCTTTTTCTTCTTTGGTTCGATAATCTCCAAAATTTGAATCTCTTTTTGTAAGAGCCTCATTTAAGTTTTTATTTATTTCTTTAAGGTGTTCTTGAGTAGATCTTGAATGCATGGCTAAAGCTTGCACTTCAGTTCCATATCTAATTCCAGTTCTCATTCCCATTGCTTCCATCTGCCTATGAACAGATCTTTTGTTGATAGCCTGAAGATCAGAAGGAACTCTTGCAACCTTTCTTGCAATAGACATGACCCCTTCATCTAAATTATCTAAAGGAAAGGAACGATTAGCGAAACCTTTCTCCACAGCTTCTTTACCTGATATAGATTCACCAGTTAACATCATCTCCATCGCATTCCTCATTCCCATTAACCAAGGAAAAAATTGATTGTCCGGAGGACTCATAGACCTTACAACTGGATAACCAATCTCGGCATCTTCTGAGACATAAACCAAATCACATGCAGTGGCTAATTCTGTACCTCCTGCTAAACAATATCCATGCACTTGGGCTATGGTTGGTTTGGATAGATCCCATATCCGAAAAGCTCCTTCTACAACGTGTCTGGGCCAAAATCCATCAGTTTTACCTGTGTGATAAGGCAAATCAGAGGAAACATCAGAACTTAGATCATAGCCAGCACTGAAACATTTACCCGATCCACTCAAGATAATAACTTTAGTGCTCTTATCGTTATCGGCTTCTTCTAGAGCAGAGAATAATTCTTTTCTTAAATGGTTTGATAGTGCATTGCGCTTCTTTGGTCTATTTAGAATTATCTTCCTTATGCCCTCCTCAGGGTCTTCGACAATTATGTGCTCAAAGCTTTTAGTCATTCAGTTACTGCTTCTTCAACCTGCCAAAGAGTATCTTTGCCGAAATACATTTCATCTCCAACAAAAAAAGTAGGTATGCCAAAAACACCTCTTTTAACGGCTTCTTCTGTGTTTGAAATAAGTTTTGCTTTTATTTCAGGGTCTTGCATTTGCTCCATCAATCTATCAGCATCAAAACCAGACTCAGTGAAAGCTTGATGAATTACCTCTGGATCATCCATTTTCTTAGGCTCTTCCCACATGTGCTTTAAAACCTCTTCGATGTACTTATCAAGGTATCCGTCTTCTTGAGCTCCTATAGCAGCTCTTATTATTTGAAGAGATATAACTGGAAAGTGGGGATTCATCTTAAAAGAATTTATTCCGTGTCTTTCTTGGAATCTTTGCATTTCAAGACCTTGGTATTCATTTTTATTTAAAACCCCAAAGAACTGCTCCATTGGAGGTTTGTTGTTGGTTAATTTAAATATTCCACCCAAAAGCACAGGAATATAATTAAACTTAGCGCCCGTTCTTTCCTCTATGCCAGTAACCACTTGATTACTTAAATAGGCATTTGGGCTTGCAAAATCAAAATAAAAATCTACTTCTTTACTCATTTTTCTTCTCCTTCTTGGATTTCTTCTTCTATTTGTTCTCTTCTACTTCTATCTAAATAAGACAGATCCAATGTAAGACAATGTCCTTCCTCAAATTCATTAAATGCTGCCCAAGGATAACCGTCATCCGTATTTGATCCATTATATAGAATCTCACATTTTTCTTTTTTATTTAACCTAGAGTCTTCTGATAATTCTTTTACTAAACTTTTAAAAGAAACAAATTTGTCAGTCATAGAGATTCCTTTACCTCTATCTGAATCCAAAATTATATAAGTACTATCCTCTGACCAAGATTCCCACTTAGGAGAGTTTCCGTCTCTGCCTTGTGCAGGATCTCCCGTGTAAGCAAATTGAGTCCAGTAAGAAATCATATGATCAGATAATTCCTTAGCTGAATTTAAAGATTCTCTTTTAAAAATAATTTTAATTATAAAACTGTCAAAAAGTGAGCCAAAGACAAAGGGAATCTCTAAAGCGTGTGAAGCACCGGCTATCCTTCCAAGATCTACACCATTGAACTCAGGTAAGTCTTGCCAATCAAACCTATACACAAACGTTTTTTCATGACCAGAATTAACTAATTGAGTTGCTGGTGTATCTGCAGCACTTTCTTTCCAAGAATCAGAACCGTATTGATTTACAGCATCATAATAGTCAGGTTTATAAATTTCTTGAGGTAGAGTTGGCAATACCCAGGAAACAACCCAAGGCAAGAATCCTTTTGTATCTTCTCCCATCCTAATTAATTTAGGATTCCACATATTAAATAACTTAGTTTCATACCTATTTGTACCCAGAATAATTGGCACTCTATTAATTTTAGAGTCAGAAAAAATAGCTTCTATTCCATCTAACCTAATAACGTGACCATCATTGTATGCTCTTGTCATTCCTCCTAATTTTGGTGATGCCTTAGTTTCAGCTACCAAAATTTCTGAAGCCTCCTTACTTCTTAAATAACTCCTTAGCTCTTCATCAGACATGGAGTCTTGAAGGGACTTAGCTTCCTCTGAAGAAGCTGCTTTTTTATCGTCCATCAACAATATATTTACCATCTCTTTTGAACTTACCGTTCCCGAGATCCTACTTTCTGGGTAATAACTCTCTGCCTGAAGAGCAGAAGCAGTAGACGCAATACCGCTTTGTGAAATTGCTTTATGGAAAAGTCCTTCGGCTAAAGGAGAAGCATAAAGTGCAGCCACATTATGACCTCCTGCAGACTCACCAAAGATAGTTACATTATCTGGATCTCCTCCAAAAACGGATATGTTATCTTTAATCCATCTCAGGGCCATGATGTTATCTAGGGTTCCATAATTACCTGAATTATCTTCTTCAGTAGTCGTAGTGTTTTTTAGAGAAGGATGTCTAAACCAGCCCAAAGTAGACATTCTGTATTGAACAACTACCACAATCACATCTTGCTTAGAAACAATTGCTTGAGGATTATATTCCGCAGAAGAACCCATTCTGTTAGCTCCGCCATGAATCCACATCATCACGGGCAATTTTTTCTCTTCACTTTTCTTAGGAGACCAAATGTTTAAATACAAACAATCTTCTGATCCTGACCATTTAGATCCACCATCTGAGCCGAATAAAACTATCCCGTCAGGCTGGAAACAGGCCTGCGAAAGCTCAGTAGCCTCTAAAACACCTTCCCAATTATCTGGTTTTACGGGTGCTTTCCATCTAAGATCTCCAACTGGTGGCTTAGCGAATGGAATGCCTCTCCATACATAATTACCATCTTCTATCTGTCCTATCACTTCTCCAGAAACAGTAGATCTTAGAGTTTCTTTGTGGGGTCCTCCCATAAAACTAGAAAGGATTATCATTAAAACTATAAAGCTAAAAATAATTACAAAAGTTTTTTTCATTCTTCTCTCCTTAAATACTCATTCTTCTGTATTGATGCTCACGTAATATAAAAATCTTTTTAAATATAGGTGAAAGGAAACAAGAAAATATTGATACAAATCTAGTTCCTTTTTTACTTCTTTTTTATACGATTTCTAGTACATTAACAGATAAGAAATTATTTTAGGAGAGAAACAATGCAAATAGCCCCCATACCTTCTTTGTCAGAAGAAATAAATGACATCAGATTAAGAACAGCAGATATTGTCGGTAATCAGATAATTCCAAATGAAGGGGTTATTTATGCCGGAGGAGAAAAATCTAAAAAAATCAGAGATGGAATAAGTAAGGAAGTAAAAAAACAAGGTCTATGGGCACCTCACTTACCCCAAGAATATGGAGGTATGGGTAATGGGTTCTTAACTCATGCCTATATGAACGAAATTCTAGCTTGGTCGCCTCTTGGAAATAGACTTTTTGGAGTTATAGCTCCTAATTCTGGTAACCAAAAAATATTGGTTAAATATGGAACGGAAGAGCAAAAGAAAAAATGGTTAATGCCATTAATTAATCAAGAAATGGAGTCAGGTTTTTCAATGACTGAGCCCGATTCTCCAGGTTCAGATCCAAGATCACTAAAAACAACAGCAGTAAAAGATGGTGATGAATGGGTAATAAATGGCCATAAGGTTATGACATCAAACGGAAATAGAGCTGATTTCTTAGTAGTAATGTGCAGAACAGAAGAAGATGATGATGAAAAAGGCAATGCAAACTTGAAAATGACCCAGATCATTGTCCCAACAGACACGCCAGGCGTTAATAAAATTAGATCTGTACCTGTTTGGGGTCACACAGGCGGTGATCATATGGAAATAAAATATGAAGACGTCAGGGTTCCTCTAGAAAATGCGCTTGGAGCAAGGGGCTCTGGGCATCAAGCTGCCCAAGATAGGTTAGGAGCTGGAAGAGTTTATCACTGTATGAACACTATCGGCCAAATGTGGAGAGCTTTCGATATTATGGTCAAATATTCTACTCAAAGAGAAGTTCATGGCGGAAAGCTGGAAACCAAGCAATTCATTCAAGGCTTTATAGCTGATTCATACATAGATATTCAGGCTGCAAGACTTATGACCATTCATTGTGCAGAAGTAATGGATAAGGATGGAGACGCTAGAGTAGATATTTCAGCTATTAAAGTTTTTGTACCTGAAGCAGGAACAAGAGTAGTAGATAGAGCTATACAGATGCATGGCTGGAGAGGAGTTTCTAGCGATACGCCTTTAGCTGGTATGTATCAAGGCTTTAGAACTTTAAGGCTTGCTGACGGACCTGATGAGGTTCATAGAATCTTAATAGCTAAAGAAATCCTCAAGAAATACCACGATGGGTTGTCTTGGGACTTTGGTGTTTAAACTGGCTAGTTAAAAGACTAATTAAAATAAACTAATTTAACCGTTGAGGTTGAAGTAGCTACTATTTTTCCGTTCTGAAATAGCTCTGCAGAAAGAAAACCTATACTTTTTCCAAGTTTAACTATTTTGGCTATTGCTTCAAGTTCACCAGGGTGAGACGAAGCAAGAAAGTTAACTGTTAGATCTAATGTCATAGGGTTAACTTTCATATCATTGAGACAAATAACCAGATGAGCCATACAAGCATCTAGCATGCCTGTAATAAATCCACCCTGAACAATTTTATTATCTGAATGGCAAAATTCATCTGTTGCTAAAAATGTCATCCTTAGTTCTGCTGGGTTAGATGAAAATGAAATAGGCTTTCCCCCTAAAGTCACCATGCAAGGTGCTGAGTGTGCCTTTAAGGCCTCTAATTTTTTGTTATCTTCCATAATGTCGTAGATTATAAGGTTAAAGAAAAAAAAGTCTTTAATTTGGTGGTGTGTGGAACAAATACTGCGCCCAACCATATTTAATTACGTTCCACTCACCATTGAGTAAGGGTGCAGAACTTAAAGCTAGTTTAGCTATTTGGGTGTAACTGCACCCTAAACATAGTTGAAGTTATTATTAGGGGGGAGAGATTTTTCTGGGAGAGAAAAATTCAGAACTCCAACTATTGATTCTAATTATACAATGACATAAATGAAATGTATATCACTAACTTTGTTAAGAATTAAGAATGTATTTAGATAATTCTATCTAATTTAAATAACCATTTAGGCTTAATTCTTCTTTTAATGCTGCTTTTCTTAATTCAATAAATCTTTTGATAGATATATCAGATAGATCACATAATAGAGTTCCAGCATCAGCGTCTATTGCTGCAGAATTATAAATAAATCCACAGCCATCTGGAAGACCTGCTTCAGTTCCATTAATAGCTCCTTCAACCAAAGCATTTCTTGCTAAAAGCAAATTACTTAGATTGTCCCAATTCATGTGGTTATCAATTATTGAATTAATTTCGGAGTAAAGTAAATCTTTATTAGATTGTTCGGAAAAAACTATGTCCCATAAAATGGGGTTAACACTACCCAATTCTCTAGAGGCCCAATCTATTTTTCCGGTCTCTGGAAAAGCGTAAGTTTGAGCAATATCTCTAAATGCAGAAAACCAAGCAGGCTTGAATAGAGGAGTTTCAATTTCATGACTATCTCTAAAGACAAAATCAAAATCATTGACCATATAAATCCACTTGTCAGTTAGAGGATTAAAATACAGATAATAATTATTTCCTACCCTTACATAATGATCAACAGCTCCTATGACAATCTCAGCTGCTTGAGCCTTTATAAATCCTGGCACATCAAATTGATCAGCTAGAATCGATGCACTCGGGTAAGTTTGTACAAATTTCATGAAATCCTGAAGTAGCACTCTTCCATCAGAGATGCTCTTTTTCTTGCTTTTTAAATCATAGGGCGGCTTATAGGGTCTAAATTGGGAATCTTCTCCACCATCATTAATATCAGAATTTACAAATTCAGGGTTTAAATAATTATCTGACCCTAACCATTCTTCTCTTGATTCAGGGTCGGATTTCTCCACTCCAATTTGGCAAAAATTTGGATCTATATAAATACTTGAATCTTCATAAAAAACACAATTTGGGTCTATTTCAGTTGAACCTG